>Ga0310343_10000030_pt1 | contig 58981 bp, 67 predicted proteins | sample HC15DNA2025_MG_FD_203519 | JGI IMG/M metagenome (GOLD analysis project Ga0310343, IMG submission 203519) | Marine microbial communities from station ALOHA, North Pacific Subtropical Gyre - HC15-DNA-20-25_MG | ecosystem: Environmental > Aquatic > Marine > Oceanic | place: Pacific Ocean: North...
TCCAGTTTCTTATCTCTGATTGGTTGATTCCTCTAGGGAGATTGGGGTTTATACTGCTTAGAGGTATCTCTGGGTTTATAATAAAATCTGGCAATGCCCGTTTAGACCTCGGAGGTCTATTCGGGTCGTCTTTCGCAGGATTAGGTATATAGACCCAATAGCTTCTACCACCTACATTTATTTTTTCCTGACCAAACACTTCTGGAATACCAAAGCCTTCCTTTCTGGCACTAAGGTCAAGCTCGTCTTGATTGGTTTGGTTGTAAATTATGTTGTCTTTAATCTCATTAGCTCTGTTTCTAACTTCCTCTAATTTCTGTTGTAGGTTTGTTACTATTCCTTCAACTGCTTCTGCATCCCATCCGCCTTTAGAAAAATCTAACCACTTAATTGTATTGGCTCCAGCCCTTCTTATATCGTTTCTGTATCCAGCCATAACATTTGTGGTCTCTAGAATTATTTTCTCTAAAGCCTCTTGCTGTTTCGTTGGGTCTGTTTCGTTCTCTATAGCTGTTAAATAACTATCCATTTTAGCTAGGTCGTCAGTTATCTCTGAATTAATATTTGTTTGCCATTGACTGAATCCCTGAGTCTCAAGAGGAACAGGATGTGTTTTAGCAAAGTTGTCTTGAGACGCTTCACTTAGACCCATTCTAACTCTTTGGTAATCGGGATGATTTTTAATAAATTGAATACCCACAGAAGGATTTTCACTATCTTTTGTTACCTCTGCAAACTCTTCGCTCGCCATAATGCTATTGATTATTTGTATTTGCATTGGACCTAGGTAATCAGTTACAGCTATGCTTGCTCCAACTGGACCAAGAGCGTTCTTACCTGTTTCCATATTTCTTTCTCTAAATTCATTACCTGCTTCGACTCTTGCGGCACTTAATTTGTTAACATCTTGTCCGTATCCCTGTTGCTGATTCGCCGTGACAGTAGCATACGCTCTTTCCATTATGCTTTTAATTATCGGTGAGTTAGCTTTATTGGGGTCGTTCAAGAAGGTTGCTTTGTCTACTCCAAATTTACGGTTAAATGCTTCTGGAGTTATGTTGTTATGTAGATACTCAATGATTTGATTTACTGTAGTGGCAGTATCTGGGTTGGTCACTACTAAAGCACTTAGTTGTGGCATAAGTCTAGTTACAGCGTCCTCATAATCTGAATCATATTTTTCGTTTAACTCTAATTCTCTGTCATCATCTTCTCTTTTCTTTTCTTCTGTTGCTCTTGCAAAAAGAGATGATATTGTAGAATCATTTAACGAATACCCAGTGTTTTGTAAAAGTGGGTTGTCGTTCATCATTGTCTTCAAGTCTTCTTGAGTAGCACCACCTGCAATATATTCTTTTGCCAAGCCTAATAAATTACTTTGATTACCTAAAATCCACTCAGCAGTTTCTCTATCTTTTTTTGTTTTTTCGTTTGCTAATATGTTACTTAGTTCTGTATCGGTAATACTAAAAGTCTGTAAAATGTTTGATTTAGTCGCGTCATCTAAATTACCGCCAGCCGCGTTTATTCTCTCTATCACCTGTGGAGTAATACCTGCTATTTGGTCAAACCTAAGTTTTCCATAATTTTGAGTAGAAAAAGCATTATCTAATTGTGGAGTCCAGTAATCTTCTTTATTCCCACCAAGACTCTTTATAAATTCATCTCTCGCTTTATCAATACCAGCCTGACTTCCATCTGATTGAAGAATATACTGGTCAGCTAAAGCACTAACTTGACCGCCTATTCTTAATTTATCAGCCATCGCTTCTATTCTTTTTTTCTGGTCGTCTCTAGCTTTATTCTCTTTATTTGTTTTTGCTATACCTTCCAGAACCCAAGACGATGGCGCACCTCCTCTAAGGTAATTAGAGCCACCAGATATATCATCTATGTAGTCTTGAAACTCTTCTAGGCTTGCGTAAGGATTATCTCTTTTGAACTGTTGGAAAGCATCAGCGATTTCGCGTCTTTGACGCCTTAACTCATCACCTCTTTTCTGCCAAGCCTGTCCAAAATTTGTAAAATCAACCATGCATTAACCCCATAACCAATGTTTTGATGCGTTTTCCTCTCGTCCAGACCCCCACTTCTGTTTACCCCATGAACCTACTTCGTCAAATAAGTCTCTGCCTGTAGCGGCTACACCTGCACCTGCTCGTTGAGCGTCATCTAAAGCATTTTGATAAGTCTGACTTGCGGCTGTCATCATTGCACTAGACAAAGCACTATTATTTCCAAACTCTTTAGTTCCTATGCTCATGGAGTAAGGATTGTAAACTCCTGTAGGAAGTTGATTGGCTCCCATATAAGCGGCAGTTCTTGGATTTAACCAAGGTGCAAGACGAGACATTCCATAAGCCCTGTCTCCTCCATCATAGATACCAGAACCTATAGCTACAGGAGCGCGGTAATCATTGGCAGAACTTATATCTCTATTAAGTATTCCTGTTGGAGTTCCTGCTAATAGATTTAAGTAACCTCCAGCAGACGCCTCTTCAGGTAATAAGTTTAAGTATTCCAGACCTGCGCCAGCTAATGCACCTCGGTCTTGAATCATAGCTTTCCTTTGACCCATGATTGTTCCGATGTTTTGATTTAGTGCATCCGTTTTGCCAGTTATATAACTCAATGCATCGTCATAGGCTTGGCGTCTTGCGTCTTGATACTTGTCTGCAATTTCCCTTGTAATGTTTGCTCGTCTCATTGTCCCCGGAGTTGACATATCTATACCACCACGAATTAAATCAGCTTCATTAATTGAAGCTGTTAATGTAGCGGCTCTGTCTACATCTCCTTCGTATTCTCTTGAGCGTCTGTTAAATTCATCAGCAATCATTCTTCCATCTAGTCTTGCAGGCTGAGGTATGAATGGTAAATCTTGTTCAACACCTGCCACAGCAGAACTATATGCATCTATCCTATCTAAGATGTCTTGCCTTTGAGCTAAATCTAAATCTCTTTCTTGTTGGTATAAGTCTCTAGCACCAGCATATTCTGCTTCATAGAACTCTCGTTCTATTTGCTTTTCTTCCCTATCTTCTAAGAATCTAATTAACTCTTCGTCTCGCTCACCACTGGCTATTGCTTGAGCTTCTTTAAGTTGCTCAATAGCAAATGCCCTTTCTTCTTCAGCCAAGTCTTGACGCTCAAGTATTGTAGTAAGATAAAGCTCTTGCATCCTTGCGGCTTCTTTGTCTTCCTGAACTTGTCGCCTTATGCTTTCTGCTCTTTCAGATAGTATCCTTTTCTTGTAGTCACGAAGCTCGTCTTGTGCAAACCGCCTTTCCTCGCTAGTCTGCATACGATTAAGTCTTTCCATGACTCTACGATAGGCGTTCTCTTCTCTTTGGGCTTTTTGGTCAGCAAGAGTTATTGCAAGGTTTGCACCTTGCATTTCACGAGTTCTTTCAAACTCATATTGCTGTTGCGCTAGGGCGGCTGAGGCTCTTTTATCGGCTTTGTTAGCACCGTATATTGAACCTGCAAACCCTAATGCCGCACTAAATAAACCCATAGTACGACCTCCTTAAGCTATCGTTATAGCATTAGCTAACGAAGATGAGAACGGAGATGAAGACGATAAGTAGTTATCTTCTTCTTCGTCTACTGGATTATAGTTATAAGCCTGAACTCCAAATGGGGTTATCAGAGACTGCTGACCAAATGTAGGTACTCCTTGCTGTCCTATAACAAGATTGCCTTGAGCCGCATTTTGTCTAGCCATAACATTTTGAGCATCACGCTCTAGTCTTTGTTTCTCTGAATTAAGCCTATCTAGAATAGCTGTGATTTCATCCATAGCTTGTTGAGATTTATACAAGTCTATTTCTGCTTTCATATCACCAGCAGTATCTTGGTCTCCAGTTAAATCTCCAACAGAATAATAGCTTCCATCTCTTACAGACTGTAAAAGAACTTTTGCATCGTCTTCTAGTTTTTGTCTATAAGCTGTTAGCTCACCAATCTTGTTGTCAATTTCATTACTTCTGACTCTTATTTCTTCAGAAATATCTGAAACTCTTCCACCAGAGAATGGGCTTAACCTATCTCCAGCTTGGTCTACTCTGCCTCTGTAAGCATTAATTGCCTGCTCATCCCACAAAGGAACATCAGCAAGACCAGTTGTTGAGCCTTGAATATCAGCTAAGATGTCATCAAGTCTTTCGCCTCTTTCATCATATAGACCTTGAAGTCTTGTTGTGGCTCTAGGACCATAGAATCCTCCAGTAAATTCATCAAATGGAAGAAGGCTACTAAAGTTATCTGCTTGATAATTCGCATAATCAAGTTGGTCTTGAAGTGCGTCTAGCCCAGCTTTTGAATAAATTCCTGTTTCGCCAGCAACATTGTAAATGTCTTGAAGACCAGACCTATAGTCTGTTCTGAAGTCATCTATTCTTCCTTGCTCGGTAGTTCTTTCTTGCATTAACTGATTAAGTCTTGTTTGTAATGCTTCGAGTTCTGCCTCTTGACCTCCCCAACTTCCCGGTCCAAGAACAGAAGAGAATGAGTTTTTGCTTCTGTTAATCTCATTTATCCTGTTTTGGATAGATTGCATTTCTGCAAGATTGGTTATGTTCAAGCCACCAAGTATGTCTGACTGAGCATCAATATCTGTATAAAGCTGGTCACCAAAAGCCGAAACTCTCGCGCCTTCAGCCGCTCTAGCAGATTTCAGGTTATTAATCGTAGTCAGAAGACTATTGATTTCATTCTGCGCTCTTTCTCTGTCTGCGCCAGTCATTAACTGGTTAGCTATTTCAGACTGAGGATTATCTAAAGCAAACTGCAACTGATTTAACTGTCTCTCTATATCGCCAGTATTGGAAGTTATATCCATGCCACCTAGAGAAAAGCCCATATCATTTAGGTTTTTAAAGCCGTCATATATTTGCTGTTTAATCCCTGCCTCTGCGTCTCTCCTATCTGATACAAGACCTGTTAAAGTACTTCTCGTTCCAGATAAATCATCTCTAAAATTTTGAAGACCAGAAGTGTCGTAACTTGAAAGAGTTGGAAGTTCAGATTCAGATATTGTAACTGGACCCCACTCTGTTTGAAGGACACTATCGAACAATGGCTTATCTATACCAAGACCACCAGAATATTGGTCTATGTTACTAATGGTTGAATCAAGCCACTGACCATATGTCTGACCAGAGTCGTTTGTTCTGGTAGATATATTTTCATTTACATCTGTAGTTGTTGGGTCATCCCACAAAGATGTAACTGTCGCACCTTGAACCAAATTATCAACATCGCTATAGACATTTCTTGAGTCTTGCAATGCTGTATCATATTCACTAACAGCCGTGTTCCATGCGTCTGCTTGTGTTTGAGCGTCTGCAAGATATGCCGCTTTAGCCGCTTGTTTCTGTGCTGTATAATCTGGGGGTGGTGGTGGTGAACCTCCCCCTCCGCCATAAAGTCCCATTATATTTCTCCTTCTCTAATAATATTCCTAACATTGCTATTACTTTCACCCTTGTCTTGAGCGTTCGTAGTAGCATTAGGGTTGTCATAATTTCTATACTCAGCCATTTTTCTCATATGCTCCCACCCTCCTGTTAGATAAGATACATGAGCAAAAACATCTAAATCACCGCACCTTATTATATGTGCTGAATCCTTTTTTAATTGGTTATCGCTGTTTTCCCATTCATCACCAATGATAGCTCTGTGTGCCATTTGAATTAAAAGAGAATAAAGTTGCTCTTTGTGTTTTAAATAAAATGGATTGAAACTAACCATATGAATGAAAGCCATAAATTCCTTTATAGCAGTTTCGCCATGCTGTTGATTTTTAGATACCTCTTCATAGTCTCCATCAATTAAGTCATCAAATGCTTGAGACCAATTCCAGACTCTCCAAAGAAAATCATAAGCACCTTTGTCCCCATTAGAAGCGGCTCTGAGCCAATCCTTCATTAGTGGGTTTTTAGATAGTTCCTTATTTGTGTCGCAATAATCCATGTTGTTCCTATGTTGAAGAAATACTTATAGCCATTGTCACTTCTAATACACTGGCTGATGCGTTGTTAGTAACTACATAACCAATACTATGAGATACTGTTGTTGCGTCTATTTGTATTGGTGTTCCTAAAACAAACTCAGTTGGTGTTGTTGATACAGAATAAGTATCTCCGTATGGAGTTCCATCAACTTGTAATTGTACTGAGCATGTTCCAGAAGTTGTCATTAAAGAAAGAGCTTCAATAGTAATAGCTTGCCTAAAGACTCTCTTTACATGAATCGTTCCATTAGCAACCGTAGCTACTGTGTGGTATACGCTGTCCCTTGATAGGGTGCTAGGTAATTGAGAGGCTGGCAATCTTCCGTTTGAATCCAGAGAAGCCACTCCACTTGCCGCGCCTTTTTGGTTTACGCCAATAACTGAAGACAAGTCTTGTGTGCCGTATTCTAATGCTGTTCCAGTACCATTTACCTTTACATATTTACCAGCGTCTAGGGTAGTGAATGTAGGTAACGATGACTCTGGAGATGTTTTTAACCATTGTGTTCCAGTATAGAATTTTAATTGATAAGGGTTGTCGGATGTATCCATCCATAAATCACCAGACGCAGGTCCAGTTGGGGATGTTCCTGATACTGTTAACTTAGCTTTTGAGTTAAGTCCGTTTACAAGACCGCTAACTTTCGCTTGAGTTATGTCTCCGTCTGCAATTCCAAGTTTTTCAAACTTAATAAGACCAGTAGATGAATCGGCAAAAGCCTCTTCCATCATCAATCCAGTTACAGCCTGAACAGATGTGTTTTCAACTGTGATGATTGTAACTGTGTTCCCTGTTGTTACAGCAGTATTAAACTGAACGGTATTCTGGTCAGGAATAGTTGTGTAGTCATTTGAACCACCTTCCTTTTGAAGAAGACCGTTTAGATAAACTTGCAGTTTAGTATTTGAGTCGTGAGTGAATGGGAAGTTAATTTGACTGGATGTTGTTGTTGTGTCGCTTCTTGTATATCCAGTAATCGAAGTAGCTCTAACTTTAAATATAGTTACATTCTGACCTGTAGTAAGACCAGCGTTGAATGTAACAATTCCAGCACTTCCAGTTCCACCAGTCGCGCTTGATACATAATCATTTAATGCTCCAGATTGCTTTAAGATACCATCAACATAAACAAGCAACTCATCTGTAGCTTCGTGAGAATAATCAAAATCTGTTTGTCCTGATGTAGCAACAGAGTCTGCTCTTCCGTAGAAGATAGGCGCACCAATTTCTCCAGCTTGAGAACCGGGAGTCCCCCTAAGTTCAGCTAGAGTCATTAATGTTGTCCATCCAGCAGAAGAATCTGTGTATGTGCCAACTCTATACTGTATGCCACCTGAAGAGTCTTTTCTAAACTCTACTGGTCCAATCCAGCTTCCTTGAGCATCGAAGATTTTTCCAAGCAACTCACCTATTGTATTTTCACCTAACTCAGCCGCGTTTATATATCGTATAACGCTTTCAAATTCGGTGTTGATGTTGCCTGAAGAACCGTAGTTCTGTGGAAATTGTTGTCTAATTCGCGCCATATTATTCCCTCACTGTAACAGCAAAACCGATGATTCTTAATAAGCCTCTTCCGCCAGTAGTTTTAATTCTATACTGCGCGGCTCTATATCGGTGTTGCCACTTTCTTTCATATTGCCGTGATAATGGCACATCCGCAAAGTAGTTGTCGTCCGATGTGTCATCAACTTCCATAACTAATTCACCTATTATTTTCCCGTTTTCGTCTTGGGCGTCTATAGTTATAACTCCCTTACCAGCCGCTTGTATCAAAAGGCTAGATGTTTCCTTGGTTTGCTCAAGACTTCCGTGCCATAACAAGGGCGTCTTGATGTCCATATTTGGAGTAAAGGAATTGTCATTTTCTTTCTCAACTTTAAGAACTTCATACACTCCACCAGTAGTTCCAAATAAAAGTTTTCCATTCAAGAAAGCACCGCTTCTTGAATTTAAGAAATCACCAGTGCTGAACTTAGGTTGGGCTTCTCCGCCCTCTGGGTTCATCGCCAATGACAATCTTCTACATAACTTCCCTCCGCTCTGTGGAAAGAAGACATGATAAATAGCTTCGTCTTGGTCAAATACTGCGCTGATTTGTTCCTTCTTGGGTACGGAGTTGAATAGCTCTCGATAAAGCAGGTCTATCTTGTCCGATAGGCTGTAAGAATACACTAGGATTCCGTTTTCTTCCGAGCGTTTTATCGAATGGATACCAGACCGCGAGCAGAATAGGAGGTCTGTCCCAGCGTTCTGTATTGTGTTGTGCGATGCGCACCCTATGTATATGTTTGCGTTGTCGTCTATTGTCCATTGAGTTATGTCTGGGTCTATTTTGTAAATTATGGCTCTATCAGCCGTGAAGATTACGAGTCGATTCTGTTCAAAAGCCCCCAATCCGGTTATTTGGTCTGCTGTTCCTAAATTGTTAGCTATGTCAATGTAGCCTCCCCTTAATACACTTGTCTCCCCTGCCGCTTCATCAAGAGGGAAAATCTCGTCTTGGTCAACTCTAGTGATATGAACTTCTGTTTCTCTTCCTGTTATTCCTCCCACCACAAGACGCCTTTGCACCGATGTGCAAAAAGCAGGTAATAGTTCGTTGGCTGAAGGAGATTGATTTCGACTAAATGTAGACCCATCATATCTATACATAGGTCTGCCCTTAGATGTCAGTATGGCGTTTTGGTTAAATACTGTAGAAGAAACAATAGAGTTAGCTGAGTGGACATTCTCAAGAGTATGACCTCTTTGAGATTTAAAATTAAGTCCAGCTTCTGTGGACTCAGCCCAGACAGCCTCATCTTTAGAAAAGAACCTTATATGGTCTACATTGTATTCGCCGTAAATATATTTACATGCAGGGTCACGCACAATTTGACCGCGCCAATCTGTAGTAGCGTTGTTAATTACTGACAGGTGTTGGTCTTTTCCTGTATCAAGACTCGTAACATCTCTCGATGTATCAAGACCTTGAAAATTCTCATAGGCGTAAGTCTTGACCTTCACCCCAGAAGGGCTTTTTGTTGTTGAAGTCATGTCGCAACTGTTGTCCCGTTATATTGACTTGTCTTTGTGTTGTTCTTGTTTCTCTTATTTGTCCCATCATCAACAACTCGCATCCTTATTTTAGTATTTCCATTAAGTTTGTTCCATAAGTGTTGATTAAGAACCCTGTTATAAACAGGCATATACATCTGAGTCTTGTCGCTTCCTTGCTGTAATGCATATTGGAATATAAGACCAGCTACTATTACTGGGTCTGGGACATCTCTAACTTCTTCCGCAGATTCATAGTAATTAATATCTGTACCATCATGGTATGGGTGCTGTCTTATCTCGTCTATGATTGTATTAGCAAATTCAATAAACATTAAAAGAACATCACCATCCACAGTGCCGGGGTTAAAATCCCCATATCGTCTTAAAGCCTGCATAGCCAAGACAGATAAGGGGGAGTGCTTATCCCTTATGTGTGGATTTGTATTGCTTGTTGCATTAGATGTGTTTGCCATATTTCACCTATTTGCGTCTTACTCTTCCGCTTTGTACGAAATGATGTTGTTCAAATCTTTCTACATCACTCGCTTGTACTTTCCAGTTTAGTCTTCCATCAGAAAAATCTCTCGTAGACGAGATGTCAGCAACATCAAACATTGATGGCTCTTTTTCTCTAGACTCATAATAAACTACTCCCGAAGCTGGGGTAGATGGTTTCGCAGGCTTTTCTTCCTGTACAAATGCTTCATTCACATCTGGAGTCTCTGGATTGTCAGCCTGATAATGACCTTTAGAGTTCCTCGCTCTGACAGGTTTCTTTGTTGATTTGGTTTTTGCGTTCATGTTTAGCTCCTAAAATAAAAAAGGGGGTGCTATTGCACCCCCTTACTATGGACTAACATACTGAAAAGGTCGTCCTTATTTAGTTGACCAATTCTTAATGTATGTATGTACCTTGTCTTGAAGTAATTCAAGACCGCACTCTGTCAGATACTCGTGTTTTACGCTATCTGCGTCTGGTGACTGTCGGTTTTCCAATAGTGATGTATCTCTGCCCTCAAGATACCTGTAAGACAGATATGGGAAATCTACAATAATCATTGCATTTTTCATGCCCGGAACTTGTCGGAACTGAGGATGCAAGTGAACAAGTAGGTCTCCAGCAAAGGTATTATATCGAGTTAAGTTAACTCCATATGCACCTTCATATGCTGTAGGTTGCCATCTGTCTTTACCAATCTGTTGAAGATTGTTAGCTACAGTTTCACCAACGAAAGCAATCTTCTGCTTAGAACCGTATTTGAATACGGATGAAATTAGAAGACTATCAAACCCAGCTTCAGTCATCTGACCTGCGGCTGAACCGCCGTAGCTTGAGTATGAAGTTGTGATGTCTGTAACATTAGTAAGACTATTTAGCAAACCACCAGTGAAACGAGTTGGTTGAGCAGAGGAGCCGTTTGACTCATGCTTTGTACCAAAGAACATAGCTCTTTCAATATCACTCATGTGAAGTTTAAGAGCTTTGGTCATAGCCTCGTCCAACTTATCGCCAGTACGCAAATATGTAGACTGTAATGTTCCTGATACTTGGAACGCAGTTCTGAATATTTGTGTGTAGTTACTAGCTACAGTTGCGTCAAAACTAATTGCTGTAGGAGAGTTTCCACCTTCCTGAGCCGCGAAGCCCGCAATAAATAGTTCTGCGTTATCAGCAATCTGGTGAGTAGTACCGCCAATGTTACGAGTTACTGCAAGAGTAGTTCCTGTAGTATCTGCTGTAACATGCATTACTTCGCCAGTTTCACTGTTAACAACAATGGAGCCAGTGATAGCAAATTTGTTGTCGTCACTAGAGTCAATGGTAATAGATGCTGTAGTAGCAGAAGCTATTGCCCCATCAACTTTTAGTTTTCTGTCTGGTAGCTCATCTCTAAAGTTTTTGAACTCAGGGTCGTCAGTTGATTCTGAAGAACCCATTGCAAGCAAAGCGTTTAAAGGTGCGTTACCGTTTGGTTCGAGAAGCGTGAATAGCTCTCTATAGTTTTTTGGGCGGAAATCAGTCGAAAACTCGCCTGTTCCGCGCAATCCTTGAATAGCCGCCATGATAAAATCCTCCTGTGGCTGGTTAAAAAATTACGAAACATTCGAGCAACGAGGGGTCAAAACATCCCAAGACTGCCCATTTTTTTATGCGAATCGAGCCGTAGCGTGATTCATTGCATAATCAGAATATATTACACAAAAAAAAGTTTTTCGTCCTTATGTAAAAAAAACCCCTCACTCTTTGCTCAAAGGCTCCGAAGTGAGGGGAGTCTCAGGGAGAAACTAAGAAATTCCCTTTTGCGCCATTTTACCTGCGGCGAATTTATCGAAGGTTGATTCGCCTTGTGGCTCTGTTCCCTGTGCTGTTGGAGATGAACCCATAGAGCCAGTAAATGCTTGGCGTCTTTTGGCTATCTCTCTCATTCTATCCATCTCAGGTCCGTCCATATTGTTCTTAAAGTCAGACATAACTTTTAAGGTTAGATTGCCGTCAATAAAGTCTTCCATAGTGTAACCGCGTTCTGCGGCAAACAGCATGAAGTCTTGTGCTTTATCGTCTTGCAGACCTAGATGACCTTGTACTCTATCTAAATTGTTAGCTATTTGTTGTCTTGCGGCAGACACTTTGTCTTGCTGTCCTTGTTGAGACGCATTTTTAGCCGCATCTGCTATACCTTGACCTTGAGCCATGACTTGTCTCAGCATTTGCTGAGTCCTTCCTAGCTCTGCTTTTATTTGGTCTACCTCGCTTACTCCAGAAACGAGGATGTCTTTATATCCGGGTGGTAATTCTATAGCGTTGTCATCAGACCATTTCTTTAGCAAACCATCTAAATTGCCGGGTGTTTTCTCTTGAGAGTCTCCAGACTTCTCGCCAGTAGTATTACCCATAGTTGGATTGCTTTGAGCCGCTTTGTAAAGAGCCGTCATTTCCTTAGCAAGTTGCTGAGGATTCATGCCGGGGTTCTCTCTCATTACAGCTTCGATGACATCGTTAACAGGCTTGTATTGAGCGTTCTTAAAGTTCATTGCAGAATATCTATCGAATGTAGATTTAATCTGATTGGCTGTAAGCTGACGCTTTTCTTGACCTTCACCCCAATCAACATCATAGACAATAGCCTCTTCGACTACTTTGTCTCCTTCTGTTTCAGGTGAGCCTTGTTCTGCGGCTTTTCCTTGATTGGTTTCTTCTGGTGCTGGTGGTGTTTCACCTGTTGGTTCTCCTGCTTGAGGAGAAGGTTGAGGAATCGCTCCCTCTTGTGGACCTGCTGGACCTAATTGTTTAGAAGCCAAAGCGTCTATTAAGTTAGCGGCGTCCTCTGGTTTTTGTGGCTGTGCCATTTTTTACTCCTTTCCCAGCCGTAGCGGGGGGTTGTTACAAAATTACCCTACTATGTATCACTACTAATAGGCTTGTCGTCCTCATTAAGAGCTATACTAGCCTCTAGTTTTGCTATCATCCTGTCGGGCATCTCTAGCATCCTATTTGCCGCCCAAATAGAACCACGCCTAAAATTGACTTCATTAATATCCATCGTAGGTGATTCGCCTATTTGCATAGCCGCACTTAGAATTTCTTGCTCCATGACCTCTTTAAGGATTTCCCATCCTCTTGAGTTCTTTAAGTCATGGACAGCTTTAATATCTGTCTTGTCTGACATTTACTTCTTTAATTTTTTTGAAACCTTTTTAGATTTTCTTGTCTTAGCTTTTCCAGCTATTGTTAGATGTTTTCCTACATCTCTTATGGCTGGTTTAACTAACTTAAGTTCTAATTTGTTCATGTTAATCTCCTACATTAATTCCGAGTTTCATAAAAACCGCAACAGATATAAAAACAAGAACTGCGGTGGTAACTATTTGGAGTATGGTTTTACCCATAGTAGACTTAGCTGAACGCCAAGCTGTTAGAAGGTGTCGAAGTTCTTTGATGTCTTCGGGAGCAGTATCTCCTTCAAGACCAACTTCTTTTAGTGCTTTTCTAGCACCCTGAGTCGCCGCCTCGCTTAGAATAACTTCTAGCTCTCCACGACTAAGAGTAACCATTACATCTTTATCCATCTTAAAAACCGCCCCATATTACTAGAGACCTCCGTTTACCGTAAAAAACAGTGTTTGCTCTATGCATCATATACGATGGGAATATAGTCATCGTCCCCTTTTTAACATTAGGCTTAGGATTTGGGTGATGATAGAACTGTAATCCGCCTCCGATATAACTTTTAGGGTCGTCTAATTCAACAGACGCAGATACTAACCGATGAGGTCCGCTTAAGCCAACATCCATATGCCAGCCGTATACATCTAATAAACCATAGTGGGTATATTGTATGTACTCAACAAAAGGTAACTCTACCCCCCATTCTTTATGCGCACCTTGTTTAAAACATTCTACAACTTTTTGAACCACAGGAGCCAAAACTTCAAAATGCTCAGACTCATCAATAAAACATATTTTACCCCGTCTCTTGCTCCACATCTTTTTTGCAAAATTTGGTTTTTCAGTTTTACCTTCTGATGTGATTTTTTCCTCTGTAACGAAAGCTGTTTCCAATCTTTTGTCTACGGTGTCTGTAACAAGTTTTACTTCTTCATCATTAAGTAACTCGCATTGTATGTAATCAGGTCTCATTTATTGCCTTGTTTTTTATTTTTCTTAGGTTCGTTTTTTCTATAACGATTAGATACTGTCTCGTGAGGTCTGCTCCACTGGTTCATCCTGTATTGAGTCCCACTACCAATAACACTTTGCCTAAAAACAAAATTACCTGAATAAATTATTCTATCTTCATCTCCTTGATGTTGCTCTGTGTAGTGATTCATAAATGATGGGAAAACATAAAAGCATCCAACCTCTGGCGGTAGCTTCCATGTCTCGCAAAACAAACTAGCATCATCGTTGTATAACATTCTGAAATGAGCATTAGCTGGATTCCTAAAAATTATCTTTCCAGTTTCTCCATCTGAAGCTCCATAAAAAACCCAAGACAAGTGTGAATCGGTATGAACATGTTCTGGGATAAAATGTCCTTTACCATAGATACTAACCCAAGCATGATTTAATAAGCCTAAGTTTTCTAAGTCTGCGTCTTTCATGTATTTTTCTACCCAGAAAGGGCTGGCACTACAATACCTATAGCAGGCTTGAAAAGCCTCTTCATGTATTTCTTTGAATGGAGTTAGCCAAGGTTCTGAGAAAAGACTTATGCCAGAGCGGTAGGAACTGTATCCATGCTCATCATAATCTTCTTTTTTCTCGGCTGTTTGCATCTCGAAAGTGCCTTCGTTTCGCCAAGCATGCGAAAGTTTTGCACCGAGCTTTGGGTCTTCTTTTAATTTTTCTGCTTGTTCACATAAGGTTTGCGCCAGACTTTCCCATTTTTCTGGTTTGTATCTTATGATTGGAAAGCAGAAGGGTTGGTCTATTGCATAGTCCATACTTTCCTCTCTAAGTTTAAATTTTTACTCTTCCATCTCCTCTTTGACTTGTTCTATAGTCTTATCACCTTTTTCACAGGCGTCAATATCTTCTAGACTAAAGTTCAATCCAATGTAAGCCTCTGGAATCCTATCGCCTTGGTCTTCAACTTCAGGAAGCTCTGCTGTTTCAGAAAACTTTCCATCAGAGTAAGTCCAGCCAACTTTATCTAAATCGGCTTTTTTAGCATCCACCCATGTGCCAACACTATCTGCATCAGCGACATGGGATTCTCTAACTTCAATGACGATGTCATTTTCTATCCTTGCTTTGTATTTAGTAGCCATGTCTTTACTCCCACTCTATCATTATGAATCCGGGTCCACCGACACCGCCGTAACCATTTGAACTTGAAGAGAAGTTTCCTCCTCCTCCGCCACCGCCTCCGCCGAGACCGCCTGCGCCACCGTCACCGTAGTAACCGCCACCTGCTCCGCCTCCACCGAGGATTCCACCATTTCCGCCATGACATGAATGTTGGTGAGGAGTGTAAGAGAAGTTATTAGTTCTCATCATACCTTTGTCGTAATAGTAATAAAAATAACTATCGGTGTTTGAGTGACTGCCCCAAGAGCTTTGGTTGTAGCAACCTGCTCCACCACCTCCGGCTCCGGGTCCACCGTCTCCACCTTTAAAAGCATATTGATAACTTGAATAACCAGTTCCACCTGCGCCACCTGCCCCGTAAGCAGAAGCTAGTGGTCCCCAAGCAAAGGTGTCTTCACCTAAAGTAAAACTAGTACCGCCACCGCCACTTTTAGACGCTAGATAAGAAGTAGCTCCGCCACCGCCAGTAGAACCTACACTACTCGCTAGGGTTTGGTCTCCGTGTATGTCTGCATTTTCTGTATGCCAATTTTGGTTACTTGAGCCGTAACTAGAGCTACCGTTAGGATATTTTCCGCCAGCAGTACCGTATTTGCCAGCACCACCTTGTTGTGGATTGTTGCTCTGTACGCCATTACTACCTGACGCACCGCCGCCTGCGCCACAGCCAGACCAATATTGGACATTACTTGTTGAGTTTCCGCCATGAGTCCAAGCACCGCCATTATTGGCTCCAACTCCGCCACCAGCACCTGAGTTACTGGTATATCCGCCTGAGTTAGATGCGCCGCCGTTACCGCCGTTACCTAAGACGAAACCTGCCGCTCCGCCTCCGCCTGAACCATAAGGTTCTGGACCAAATCCAAAAGAAAGAGTTGAGCCTGAGCCTCCAGTACCGCCTGAATAATTCATAAAACTGTTTGCAACTAATCTTGTGCCACTAGGCTGGCTTGAGCCTCCGCCTCCGCCTGCACTGTAGAAACTTCCTCCAGTTCCACCATTAGATGACATGTTGATTTCGGTAGAACTTAAAGTTCCACTACCTTGTACAGTACTGCTTTGACCATTGGCTTGTTGTCCAGTGCCTTGAGAGTATCCAGAACTGCCGGGGTGTATTGATAAAGTTTCCCCTGCTGATACAGTAAATTTCGCTAGAGAGAAGCCACCGCCTCCTCCACCACCACCGCCGTGATAGTGTGTGCCTTGAGGACTTCCGCCTCCTCCGCCTGCTCCTACACATGTAACTCTAATCTCAGTTACACCTGATGGAACAGTCCATGTTGTTGCACTGTTGTACCAGTTTGAGCTAGTTGCTCCTGAAATGTTATTGTAGTTCTGACAATAACCTGTATTAAACCCAGTTGCTACTAGGTCTGGTCTTCCGAAGAAAAGAGAAAAGTTTTTATATTTTCTTTGGTCTCCTCCAGAAGTTGAACCGCTACCTGCTGTTTGTTGTGATAATAAAAAAGCCATTAGACTATCCTCCATCCATTTGTGGCATCTGAATAGACAAGTTCAAAAGCCGCGTTTTTAACATCGCATGTCATATCATCGGAATTTCCCTGTATGACAAGACCATTTCTAGCAACAGTTAAGTTGTTGCTACCTCCAACCGCGAAGCTACCAGACTGGTCAACTATTGCGACTGTATCTCCATATGTGGCTGAAGCAGGAAGCGTTAGGGTAAATGCACCCCCTGATGTATCAACAAAATATCCATTGCCTGAAGTTGCAGTTGTATTGGCACTTATATTAGTCCAACTTAAACCTGAAGTTTCCCAGACATAATTTGTTCCATCAGTTTGAAGGAATTTACCAGCTTGTCCTGTTGTAGAAGGTAAAACATATGACCCACCAGCCGCAAGTTGTGTCCATTTACTTGCGCCCAAATCTGTTGCGAATGTACCAGAAGTGTGGGTAGAAGCGGCTATGTAGGTTGAAGAACCTTGAGTAACAACATCATCTTTTATGTAATCTGTTGCTGTCGCCCATGCTCCAGTAAACCTAATACCACCAGCGAATAGCTCCCATTTACTAGCCGCTAAATCTGTAGCAAATGTTCCAGAAGAATGTGCTACAAGACATCTATAAGAGTTACCCCCATGAGATACGATGTCTCCGGGTTCGTATGCAGTTGTAGTGGACCAAGTCCCCTCGTTCTTTATACCAGTTATGAAAGAGTCCCAGTAGGTCGTATCTGTAGGGAGGTTTCCAGTGGTGTCTTGTTTAGCTTTATAAAGCGAACCACCATAGGAAACTAAATCGTTTAATGTATAAGCTGTTGTATTGTTATATGCGCCCTCAGCAACGAAACCTTGTAGATATACTGCCCAATAAGTTCCGTTAGATACTGCGTTGCCTGTACTTGGCTGTAAGCATCTGTAAAGGTTTGCACCAGAAGACACAACATCATTTAACACATAAGCTGTTGCCGCATCGTAAGCACCTTTAAATGCATTACCTGCTACTAGCTGTGACCAATATGATGTGTCTGTTGGAACATTACCTGTTGTCTCTGCTGTACACACAAAAGATGATGCGCCGTAAGACACAATATCGTTAACTTTGTATGTTGTTGCCGCTTGGTAAGTTCCAGCGTGAGCCATGCCGGGGACAAATAATTCCCAATGAGTTGTAGATGTAGGAGCGTTTCCTGTTGTTTCTACTTTAGCTCTGAAGGTATTACCTCCATAAATAACTACATCGTCTGGGACATAAGCTGTGGAGCCATTGTAATCTCCTCTAGCTTTTACACCGCCAGTAAACTTCAGCCAGTATGCTGTGTCTGTTGGTAAGTTTCCTGTAGTGTCTTGGATAGCTATATATGTGCTTGCTCCGTAAGCTACAACACTATGCTTTCCGTAAGCTGTTGAATTGTTGTAGACGCCTTCTACACCAATACCTTCTAGCATTACTTCCCAATAAGTAGTGTCTGTTGGAACATTTCCAGTAGTGTCTAGCTTTGCTATGTATATTGATTTACCACCATACTGAACCATATCGCCTTTTTGATAAGCGGTTACGGCATCATAAGTGCCTTCCCACTGTATTCCGTCTGCGAATTGTGACCAGTATGTGGCGTTAGGTGGTGTGTTGCCTGTGCTGTCTAGAATACAAATGTAAACTTTACCACCATGAGCTACACCATCACCAACTCTGTAGTTGGCACTGTTTGAGTAATCTCCAATAAAACGGAAACCTTCTACCATCAATGCCCAATATGCTGGGTCTGTTGGTACTTTACCTGACTGTTTTAATCCATATGTGTAAACATAAACATTACCGCCATACTTGACGATGTCATTGGCTTCGTATGTTGTTGCGGCGTCATACGCGCCTGCGAAGTGAAATCTCAGCTTCCCTAAATCTATTATCTGGCTCATAGCATCTCCAATAATAAGTGACCCGAAGAGTTAATTGTGAATCTGAAAGTGTCTTCAGACCACACATAAGTTTTATACCCTGTAGGGTCGGTTATATTCTCGTCTGGAAGTACCACAGTTGTCGTCCCATCATTGATGATTTCTACTGTTAAGTCTCCAGTTGCATTATCTAGCTTAAAGCCATAAAAAGTCTTATCCGCTAGTGCAGTTCCTGTGTATATTCCCTTCGCTGGCTCAGACATTAATCAACATCCTCTAATACTGACACGACACAATCAAGGCTGTTATCGACTTTGGAACTAACATTTATTTTTTCTCCAGCTTGTAACACTAACTTTTTACCACTGAGGAAGTCTTGTGTCGTCCCGCCTTTAACCCTTGTGCTAAGTGCTAAGTGAATGACAGTATTGTCTGCTTTTATGAGCTTCACCTCTACAGGAAGTGATGCCCCAGTTATGTTGGAAACAGCACAACCTATGAGAATAGATTTCTTTGATGAAGGAACAGTATATACATCTGTCCCTGTCGTTCCTATTGCGTCTGATGTAGCATTTTTAAAATTGTAAGCCGCCATATTTTTATCCTAAAGCTACCGCCATAGCTACAGACCTTGAGTCTATATATACGGCATCTGAGTTTTGGTCAGTCCTGACCTTTGCTCCTCCAAGTCCATAAAATTGTAATGAGTCTGCACCATTATCTGCCGTGATGTCGTCCGTATCGCCACTTGTTCTTTCATCACCTAAGATTGTTGTGAAGGCAGTACCTACCGCTTGTGCAGTTGCGGCATAGTGTTTTGCTGAGTATTCAATATTTCCATCACTGTCTGTAAATGTGGAATTAACCCCGTGCGTTGCATATTTTTTTGCATCGTCTGCATAATCGTCAGCTTGAAGTATTTGTGTCATATATGAGGCGATAGTATTTAAGCCAGATATATTTGTTCCGATTGATGCTATAGCAGTCGCATTATTAGCAGTCGTTGTAACATCAGAAGAAATTCCAGATAGTGTCTGAATGTGATTTAAGTTGCTCGCAACATTATTAACATCAGTAATAGATTGCCCCACCAATGTCACATCGTTACCAGTTCCTACATAAGGAGCTACTGTGTTTACATTGGCTATATCACTAGCAACAGTGTTAACACTTGATATGCTATTAGCGAGAGTAACAATGTTAGCTATATTTGCGCCAAGAGGTGTAATAGACGCTAAGTTTGAATGAAGACCTGTTAAAGCATTAGTTGCTGTTGTTCCGTCTTCAATATCCGCTAATGCGGATATTTTTGAATTTATACCTGCTAATGTATTTACATCTGCAATACTGTTACCAACAGTTACAACAGAAGACCAGTTAGCATTATTAGCAAGACTTGTTACTGCTGATATATTTGTTCCTACAGTATTAACATTTGCTATGTTTGTTGCGACTGTGTCTATCTCAGATAACGACTCTAATAAATCGTTAGCTACTTCAGTAACTTTTGAAATGTTTGTTGCGACAGTATTAACAGCAGTAATATTTGTGGCTACTGTTTGAACATTGCCAATTCCTGAAGCTACGATTGTTATGTCTTGACCTGAACCAACCTTAGCGGCAACTGTTGTAATGTCTGAAAGATTTGTTACAACATCATTGACATCACTAATGTTAGAGGCAACCGTTCCTACATTCGTTATTCCAGCACTTACTGTATTAATTGCTGGTAAGTTTGTAGCTACAGTGTTTACATTTGCGATAGAACCGCCAACATTATTTACATTAACAGTGTCAGCCGCGACTGTGTTTACATCAGCTATATTTGTAGCAACCGTATTTACATTAGCTATATCGGTTGCAACTATATTTACATTGCCTATTGAAGGAGCAACGGTGCTTGCTGTTGTTGTTATCGCTGTGTCTATAGAGGCTAATAAATCTAAGTTGTGGTCTTTTACATTTATCGAATCACCCATTCCTGAGTGAGCAGTACAATAATAGTGAAGAGAATTAGGCGCATCAGAAGCTACAACAATCTCTATTTTTGCTCCAGTTGTACCTTGAGTTCCTGTTACTGTGACCCCATTTGTATACTGGGACGCAGGACTATTATTTGCGTTATTTGAAAACCTAAACGGATGCGTAGATAAAGAAGAATCTGATAAATCAAATGTATATGTCCAACTTCGTTTAAATTCTATGGCTGGGCTTGCTACTCCATCTAAATAAAATTCTCCGCCAGACGCTGTAACTGTATAAGTTTTTGTTCCTGCAATTTGACCAGAAACTGTGTTTACATTCGTAATACTTCCAGCAACTAGGTTTACATTATCAATACTGTTAAGTATTGGCATAACGGCTGTGTGAGCCGCTTGAGCTTGCGTCTTGGCTGTTTCTGCCGCGTTCTTATAAGCTAATGCGTCTGCTACATATTGAGCAAAATCAGTAAATGTAATTGTTGTCCAGCCAGTGTCTGCGTTTACAAACTGCCCTACCCTTACTTGGAAGTAGCCCGGATTACTTGGGTCTTCTCTAAACTGGAATAAGTCACTTCTAAATACGCCTGTAGTACTATTGAATAAATCTCCCAGCATATCTGAGAGAGTTCTGTTTCCTTTCTCAGCCGCTTCTAGGTAATCATCAAGGATGTGGTCCCCTGATTTAGAGGACAAGAAGCGTAGCTGTTCACCAATAGGTCTAGTTTGAGCCATTCAATTTCTCCTCATTTATTATCTCTGTAATGATTCCTTTTGTAATACTGTATTTCTCCTTCTCAAAATATCTGTGGAGCTTGCTTGTCATTTCATCAACAGAGATTTGGAAATTAGAAACTTGTTCGGACATTGAGTCTATTTCTTTTTTTACTTCTTCTTTAAAAATTTCATTGACACTAGAGTCTGAGCCGAGTTTCGCGTCTATTATTTCTTTTGTGCGTATTGCTATTGTGTCTATACTATTTTTTACCGCATCTACAGATTGGCTTAGTTGCACCATGTCTTTCTGAACGCCTGCAACTACACCTTCGTTTTCCTTCAACTTGAGGATTAAGTCTTGTAGCTCTTTCATGCTTTGCTCGACTGTCGCATTGACATAAGCGACTATCGCTGGTGACACATTCTTTTCTAGAATCTTTTTCGACATTAAGCACCTCTCGCTTCAGACATCGGTATGAGGTTTCCTTTTTCAATCTCATTATTAATCTGCCCTTCTGGTCTCACTGATGCCCCTCTTGCTTTTTCCATAAGCATCATTTGTTGAGAAGGACTTGGACCCTGTTGCTGTAGTTTCTCTTGGCTTACTCTAAATCGGTCTAGGTCTGTAATACCCATAGCTCGGATTGCTTCCTCAGCTATTTGACCTGCGTCATACTCCATATTCAAACCTGTCTGGTTCATAATTTGGAGCATATTCATCCACGACTCGGCATTTCTTGTAGGCTCTAAAGGAAGAGTTCCATCAATAACCAAGTAGTCAATATTACCCTGCAAATCTTTAGAAACATCGTAATCAAGGTATCCATCCTTCACCATACTTTCTAACTGATTTGGCATATTAGATGAATCAATTTTTATAGAACCTTCAAGACTTAATGAATCCTGTATGTTTGCAACCATCATCCTTACCATTGGTCGGATTGTAGTAGCTGACATTATTCGAGATAGGACTCCTAGTCTTTGTGAACCAAGTTGTGTTAACCTTGAAATCTCAGTAGCGGTTCTTATGCCGTCAGTTGTAGGCATACCTTGTTGCGCATCTGAAGCCGCACTGACTCTTTGCTTTAGTTCAGCCATTTGAGCTATGTCTTGGAAATGACCTCTGGTTACATCTGGAACTTGAGCTATAAAAACTCCATCGCCCGGTTTGGTTCCCGGTAATGTCCTTACAATTCCCCAAGGATTACGGTCAATCAAATCGGGTATGGAGACCTGAGTCGGGTCTGCAAAAATAAGATTATTCAAAGCGGCACTAATATTATCTATACGACTTCTCATTAGGTAAGTCGCAATATCGTGCATAGGAAGAATTAAATCATACAGCGATTGACCATAAGTTTTATGGGCGTCTTGGTATAGACCTCCTATAACTATTGGGAACTGCTGACCATATGGATTTAATTGTAATCTAATGCAAACATTTTCATCCATGATGGTTACAACAAGATATATCTGCTCAATGCTAGGTATACCTATTTCATGTCCTGTTAACTTTACCCATGCTTCATCTACAACTCTGGAATCTCCAAGAGTAAAGTAAGCATGGTCTGCTCGCTCTCTTTGATTAGGAGATGCGGGGTCTATAGAAAGACCCCTTCCCTCATCCCTATGCCAATGGTGTGCGTTCCATCCTTGTCTAGGTGGTGACATCCTTTTTCTTAAGGCTGGAAATTTTTTCAACTTCGGGTATAGCCCTGTATTTACCAGAGAGTTGAAAGAGGCATAGTCTGCGAATACTATAAACTGCATGTTGTCCCAATCACCCCAATTAACTCTTGGGTCTGGGAAACATCTTCGTGGGTCGAAATTAACTAATTGGTTTTGGTTAGTCTTAGCGTCCCAAGAAACCTTTGTAGGAGCAAAGCCATATCTAATACTGTCAAGTAGAAGTTGTGCAAGACGAGCCTCTCCTGCTGTCCTTCTCATTTGTTGATGAAGAACTCTTTCAAGTATTAAAGCTGACTCTCTAGACTTTCTATTTAAACCTTCAAGCTGGAACATTGGGTTTCGTCCACCCAAAGCCGCCATTAGATATGTAAGAACTGTATCACTGATTGCGCGAGTATCAGCAATAACTGCTTTTTCTCGGAACTCAGTTGCATCTGGTGGCACATATACATCGTGTGCGCGGTCTGCCTCTTTCCAATGAGGATACCTTTTCTGAATCTTGCCATGAGACATGTCCATCATAGACTTTACATAATCTACGATTCTTCTTTCTTGTTCATCATTTAATAAATGAGAGATGTCATCATAATTCACAAGCTGTTCAGCATACTCAGATAAATCAACAATAATCCCTTCTCTATCGCTACCAGTGTACTCTGCATTACGATAGCCTGCGCTACTATTCATTTCCGCCATATTAATGCCCACCTATAATTACATGTGTAAAGATAACCGTTGAGATGCATTTGGTCGTCCTTTACATTAATCCCCAGCCTTGCCATGTTGCTTTTGCTTTCTTAACTGTGTCTGCTAATGATTTACCCAAATCTTTATCCCTGTTGTTATTCAAAGATAGCTGTGGGTTTGCATGCATTTCCCATGCGTCTGGAGAGACAGCAGTTCTAGATAAAACATCTAAAGCAATAGTCATGGCGTCCACTTGGTCGTCATGGTTGCCGTTTGGAAAAGAAACACTCTCATCTATAAACGCATCGAGCCAAGGTGCTTCTTCTGGAATAAAGACTCTACCTCCTTCTATGAGAGGGAGAATCGTATTTGTTCTTGCTACTTTATCAGTATTCACTTTATATGGAATAACAGATACGCCAGATTCTCTTTTCATTTCTTGTATAAGAGATTGACCACTGGCTTTATCTTCTATGTACATACCTCGGAGACCTTTGCCTCGCCATACATTATTAAGTCTTATTATTCTTTGTTTAAGTTCTGGAAAGTCATACTTGCCTCGCATTATGTCAACAAGGTATATGTCTCCGTTCTTATCCATTCCAGCAACTACAGCAACGCTGTAGTCTGCTGTTTCTGTTTTCTTGAACGCTGTATCAACCCCTATAACTAAAGTGACAAAATTTTCTGGAGATAAATCTACTGGGTACTTTCGCCACCATTCTGTTTTTATTAAGTTACCCCCTTCTATGTATGGTTGTTGCTGATACAGGGAAGCGAACTCTCGTGGGTTTAAGCGTTCTCTTCTTTTTAAGTCTGTTAAAGGAAAGCGTTCTTCCCATAAGGATTCTTCTTTTTCTGTTTCTATGTATCTCTTTTTGTGGGATAGATTTCTAAACTCATCTGGAGTCACCCAGTTGGGGTCATCTTCTTCTAAATGCCGTCTTGATATTTTCCCAGACTTAACTTTTTTTATAGCTGGAAAGTTGATGTGCTTCCATCTGCCTTCTTTCCAGTCTTCTGTATCCATAAGACGCCCAGCAAGGTCATCTGGATGCCAGCGAGTTAGGATTACTATTTGTTTAGGCGTTGTCCCATCATGCTCTGGCTGAAGACGAGTTGCTAATGCTGATGTGTAATAGTTCCATGTCTTGTTACGCTGGGTCATAGACTCAGCATCCTCACGAGACTTGATAGGGTCATCCACTATTAATAAGTTTGCAGGACGACCTGATGTTGTACCTCCTACGCCAACAGCAAAATACGCACCGCCTTCTTCAGTTCGCCATACATCTGCCGCTCTAGACTCCTGTGAAAGTCTAAATGTTTCAAATGCCTGTGTAATTTGTTTCTGCTCTATGATTCCCCGAACTTGTCTACCAAAGTCTGTAGCAAGCTGGCTGTTATATGAGCAAGACATAATATATCTGTTAGGATTCCTAGCCATATACCAGCAGGGGAACAGCATTGTAGAGAATGTAGACTTTGCATGTCTTGGCGGCATGGTTATTAAAAGGTTGTCTGCGTCTAGCGAACCTTTTTCTAGTCTATCTAGGGCGTCTATTAGCTCTAACTGAAAGTCAGCTATTTCCCATTCTGGATAAATTAGTTTTACAAATCCTAAGAATCCGTCTTGGGCGTCTTTAAGCGTTAATAGGTATTTAGCTACCTGAGCTTGTGATAATTTTGCTTTCTTCATTTCGTTGGCTTATGCATAAATGCAGTAGCTCCCATATATGTTCCAACTATTCCACACATAGAGAAATAGAATAAGCCAAGTAAGTCTGAAAGAGCAGATACTCTCTCATCAGATATGATAGGGGTAAACAAAGTTATGGTTACTACAACCATAATAAGTATTGCCAACCAAGCCATCATCTTTTGTGCTTCAGATTTTTCCTCACGAAGCTCTATATCTACCATCTCTTTAGAACGAGCTATCTCATCATCTGTAACAATGCCATCTTCATCTAAATCAAACTCGTTATACTTGGATTTAACTTGTAGTTTTTTAGGAGTCACTTTTTATTCCTCATTAGTCTGGATATATGGATTATTTGAGCCTGCTCTTTGTCTTTAATTGTGTCAGCCATAACTTTCATTAAATGGTCCATTATGGCTTTGCTTCTATTATGCTCTGGAACGCCATCTAAGTTAAGTTGCGACATAGCTTTTCCGAAATCGTGGACAGTTATATTTGTTTCAAGTGCGTCAGCTTCCTGATTCTTTATCTTCATTCTTTACCTCCAATGCTTCTACTTCTATAGAAGATATACCAGAAGCTATAGCCTCTAAATCTTCCCTAGATAGTTCTGTTATTTGCTTTGTCGTGTGTTCATGTTGAACAAACGATGCATTTAAGTCTGGTATTACCTTATTAAGAAGTATTCCAAACACCCTAGCCTGAGTTGGGTTCCATTCAATGCCTCCCATAACCACAGAATGAGCGTCTTTTATTTGGTCAGTTACATAAGTTGCTATTTGACCTCTTATTTTTGCTGATTCAGCCGGGGTTAGTTTTTCTTTTTGTACAAGTGATGTCATTTCTTCAGCCTTTCTAATATTGGGTGATAACTTTCTACATTCCATTGAGCAATATTTTCTTCTTTCTTTATGGCTTGCTTTAGTTTTGAACTTCTTTTTGCAAGTAGCACATGTAATTTCAACAGAGTTCTGAACTTTATCCTCTTCATCTAGCGTTTTCAAAATTTGCTCCGCTTAGTAGAGCCGTAGGGGAGGTGGCGATTTGGCGAAAACGGACGCGGGCGGGGACGCCCCGCCCCCCACTGCGCAGAATCGGGCATATCCTAGTCCCAAAAGCCCGCAAACCCTTGATTTCCCTAGGTTTTCCGTCCCTTGTTAAGGGATTTTTAGCCCTTCTCGCGTGTATGCAAGACGCAGGCGTTTTGAGTTCCTTGCTCGCAAGACCGATTTCGATAGGTTTTTCGCGCATGAGTGTAACCATTTCAGCAACTTAGCACCAAAGCCGAGGTCAGGTCGTCCCACGCGTAGTCCCGAAGGGACTTAAGGGGTGAGCCGACAGCAAGTCGGATTGCCCTCGCTGTGTGCGGAGGGTTCAAACGCACACACATTCACAGGAGGTTCCAAATGGAATCACAATCAGCGAAACAGTGCGCGCAAGCGTATGTGGACGCGAAAACCGCGTCTGCGAAGAAGAAAATCCTCACACAGGTAGGCGCGAAAGCCAAGACCTCGAAGCGAGTAAGGTGGTCACGCCTTCACGCGGACATGGTCGCAGGAGACGAAACTCGCATACTCGCGAGAGCGACAGGCGACTGGTCAAAGGTCGAGCGCAAGCCCGCGAAAGCGAAGCCAACGGCTTCGGCAAAGCCGAAAGCTAAGGCAAAGCCAAGCGCGGATGTGAGCGTGATTAACGCACTAGCGCAAGAGTTAGCCGACTCAGGCGCGGATGAGCAAGCGCAACTAGCGTTCCTACGCGTTGCAACGAAGTTGCTCAAGAAGTCCTAACTCCCAAGACGCAAGTGAGGGCGCAAGCCCTCGCTTGTGTGTTTTTTTGTTTTTTTTCATGCGCAATAGGAGACAGCTATGCGAGTAAACAACGAGCGAACAAGAACGATACTTTCGGCTATCGGCTATGTCGCGTTCACAGTCCTCTTCGGGCTGTTCATGGGCGTGATAGTCGTTGAATGGCTAGTAGGTTGTGGAGAGAAAATCTACTACGCGGACGGAACATGGGTAACAGGCGAATGTATTTTTGTCCCATACGAGCCAACAACAGGCGAGTGGGGTTAAGACGAAATCCGCCCAATCGGGCGGGTAAGTGTGGTGTGAGAGACCACGCTCTGATGAGTCATCTCAACTAGCAAATGGAGGTGCTAATGCACATTCAATTTATCGCATGGTCGAGCGAGAATCGACCAAACAACGAGTGGCGAACGATACAAACAGGCGACATCAGTCCTGAGTTTTCTCTAGACGAGAACGGACTTGAAGAAACTAGCTTGTCTTGGTTCTTCGCAACCAAGTTTGATGAGCGAGGCAGTATCAACCCTGACGCAGAGCCTTGCGAGTCTTTTAACAACAACCCAATCATCTTACACGAGGGAGACATACGAGAATTATCTCGCATGCCTAGTGCGTCAAGAGATTTTATCGAATTTGCCAAGAGTGCTATGGCAGACGATAAATGCGTGTATGTAGATGTATCTTGGTAAGGAGGGAAACTATGCCAAATTGGTGTGAAAACATAGCCACAATATCGCATGACAACAAAGAGTCCATGCAACCATTAGTCAATGCTCTCAAGAGCGTTACGCAAGCGAGAAAAGAATACTATGACAAGCTAGACAACGAGTCTGTCACGGATACTTTTCAGGTGTGTTACGAAGCAAATTATGACGACTGTCCTGAGTTCTTTCAGGCAACACACCCAATGCCAGACGAACTTAAGGGAACATCATCCCCACAGGATAGCCCTAACTGGCATGACTGGAGACTAGCAAATTGGGGAACAAAGTGGGATGTCCGATACGACTCCCTCAAAATCCACAGCATGTCTGACACGAGCATAACAGTTCAGTTCGACACAGCTTGGTCTCCACCTCAAGAGTGGTATGCGCACATGAGATTGTGGAATTTCAAGATAGACGCATACTATTTCGAGGGTGCTATGGACTTCTGCGGTCTAGACACGGAAGAGGACGGAGAAGAGACCTACTCTTGCAGTCAACTAGACTTGATTCCAACTCGCATAGACCAGTTATTCGGTATCTCCGAATACTACAAGGAAATGGAAGAAATGCAGGAGGATGAATAATGCCCCCGTCAATCATCATTCTCATAGTTGTGTGGCTTGCATTGTTTGGACTAGCCATACTTTTAGGTTTCACCGCGTCCAATGGTGGAAAATAATTCATTATGCGCAGGTCTGCGCTTCCCCTGAAAGGGACTTATATAGTGAGATTTGAATTTCGAGTTGTTCCGACTCGGAATAGGTCTAGCTGTGTGCTATCAGGACACATGGCTAGACCAACAAGAATTTGTCTCGGTTGTCAGTTAAGAATCCAATAAAACCCGCATGGCGAACGAAAAGTGTCTAGTGCGTGGAGACACTGTGGTGGAAAGTCACAGACGACTAAAGGAGACGAGTATAGGTGGGTAATAGCCGTCCTAGGTCACTACCCTTAATTCGTAGAGAATCAGTTGCGAGCTAATCTGCGAACCTTCTGCGCGAGGTTATTAGTGCGTGTGTGTCTAGCCAATCTTGTTAGAACTGCTGACACAGTCATCTACCTCGTAGCAGACGAGCCATGTATTCAAACATGAATAGACAATCCTCAACATATCCTGTTGGTGCTTTATGCACATATCAGGGGTGGTCACATACTGTAAGGAAGACCACAGCAAGTCGTTCATTCGTGTTTGTCTAGTCTTGCACAACGCAAAGGCAAGACAGAGGTATCCCAAGATAGAGAATTGGGAGTTCACCTCGCCACCTAGGGGTGGTATGCACTTCTACTCCTAGGATTTGACATTAGGTGTAACGCATATTATACACATACCTAATGTGCTTTAACTTTAATTTTAACTTTAACCATTTACGGAGGTAAATATGGCACTTGAATGTTGCTTAGAGGAACTTCAACGAGTCCTCAGTGAGCCTAAGTTTGTCGATAGACGCAAAGGCTTACGAAAACTAGCTACTCCTATCCTAGAAAAGGAACTATCTCAGGCAGAAATTGAGTCTTGCAAAGCAGATAGTCCTGTCTGGGGTTCACGGGAGGGGCAAATCAACCCTAGCACAACAGTCTCAGGGTTGAGAGACAGTCTAGATACATCCACCTTGCTTGTTCTTATAGCTACACATCTAGATTGCAGAGGCGGTAAGACTCCGCCTGTTAACCCACTTATGATTCTCGACAGTCTTTCAGACACAGACAATCTACACAAGTCTGAAAAGTCTTCGACAGGATACATATTTGGGAGACCAACCTTTACAGAGGATGATGATGTGACCGAACTAGAAAAACACATCTTGTCCTTAGACACACCAACAACCGCAAAAGAGGAGACATCTATGTCTGGAAATCCATACGAAGAACTAGCTACTGATGAAATCATGCAAGTAATCCTGTCTCTTAGACAAGACTACGAAGAAGAAGATGTTAGGTCTGAGTTTAAGGATGTTCTTAGCAAGACCAAAGTGGTTGCTATCGAAAGCATGCTTGAACTTGGTGCTGAGTATGACAGAGGTTATGTGTTTAGTCAGGTCGGCAGGCAGTTGAGGGTAGACATATCCACAAGGATAGATGCTCTGGACGAAGACACATCAGATGTGTCCGAGTCTAAGCCTGTTGTTTCTGAAGAGTTTGCTCCCTTACCAGATGAGGCAAGCTCTAACATGATTGACATGGTCTTGAAGAACGCAGGCTACACAGACATAACGACTAAGGCTCTGTGGGATAAGATTAGTGGTCAGAGCGACACCATAGCCAAGTTGAACGAGAGAGTAAGCACTCTTGCATTATCGAGTTCAGATGTTAGCGGTGGCTCAGACTCCATGCCCTCTAGTGAGGATATGCCAAACGGTAAGGTCGTAGTCAAACAGGCATATGAAGTCTTCAATGTGGGTAGGCAGAAAAATCAATTCCTATTCAATGTCCCCGTTTATGAGTGGGATACACCACATCCTCATGTTCCTGAGATAGACAGCAATTACCAATGGAACTACGACATCTTAAGACGAGTGCTTTACAGCATAATCTCTAACACAAGATGTTATTTGCATGGTCATACTGGCACAGGCAAGACGACATTCGTTGAGCAAGTTGCCGCGTGTCTTAAGTATCCGTTTATGAGAGTCAACTTTGATTCAGAGGTTACTCGTATGGACTTGATTGGTAGAGACACACTCAAGCAAGAGGACGGTGTAACTGTCTCCAAGTTTGAGGATGGAATACTGCCACAAATGATGAGTGGTCCATATATAGGGTGCTTTGATGAGATTGACTTTGTTAGACCTGATATTGCCTATGTAATGCAGAGAGCCTTAGAGGGTAATGGTCTGATGATTACAGAGGACGGTGGTCGTGTCGTTAAGCCACATAGAATGTTCCGAATGTTTGCTACAGGCAATACTGTGGGGCAAGGAGATGAGTTTGGTATGTATCAAGGTGCAAGACCACAATCTCTAGCCATGCTTGATAGATTCCAAGTCTGGGCGAATGTTCCTTACATGACCTCTCCACAAAGAAAGAAACTTATCAAGGCTAGTGTTCCCACATTAGAAGAGAAAGACCTAGATTCGATTAGCCAATATGTAGATGAGCATATGGTTGCTTTCAAATCTAGTGAGGTTATCCAACCGATTAGTCCTAGAGGTTATGTGTCATTAGCTAAAGCGGTGGTTGCTTTCTACGAGTTCTATCCTGACGCAAAAGCTGACAAGGCATTTCAGTCTGCCTTTGAGACTGTTGTTTTGGATAGGGCAAATGTTCAGGACAAGGTAGTTCTGAAAGCGATTGGTGACAGAGTATTCAACAAGACGGAGGTGTAATATGAAATCGACTCTATTTCAGCATGAGGTTAACAAGACTAGCACAATCTTTGGTCGTGACGAGAAAGTTAAAGTGGTTTTTCAAGGCGACCAAGCATGCACAGACGGAAACACAATCACGATTCCTACTCTTGATGACACACAGGATATTCCTGTGGAGAAACAACAGATAATTCGTGGGTATGTTGACCATGAGGCAGGGCATGTAAGACACACAGACTTTAGTGTTCTTCACGATAACCAAAAGTTGTTTGCTAGGGATAATTTACTTGCCCAATGCAACAATGCTTTAGAAGACATTTGGTTAGAGCGAAAGGTTATTTCTGAGTATGCAGGCGCAGAGAAAAATCTTAGGGCTGTGTCTAGCGCAGTCAATAAGGAGTTCCTTGACAGCATAGACAAGGATGATGAACGCATTGAAGACCCCAAGTTCATTGGTCCTGTGTCTCTCACATGGGAGGGTAGGAAAGACTATGGTGGAGAGGGCAATCAGGAATGTATTGACCTGTTACCCAAAGATTTTGCCAACAAACTACCTAACTACATCAAAGGTCTAGACGCCTGTAAGGATAGCAAGGATGTCTTTACTCTTGCCAAGATAATCAGAAATCAATTCTCTTCTGACAAGCCAATGAGTGAGGAAGAGTTTGATGAGTTGGTTAAGGAAGCAATCAAGGACAAGACGAAATCTGTATCAGTGCCAGCAGAGCATGAAATTGAGGGTGCATCTGACGATTCTCGTGAGGGCGAAGACGGTTCTTCTGGTGACGGAGAAGAGAAATCCGACAAGACATCTAGCGTTGGAGATGATTCGGTAAGAGAAGAGGGTAATGATGATTGGAAGAGTGACCATGAATCAAAACATGATGAAACTCCTAGCGAACATTCAGGAGGGAGCGGTGTTGGTGCAGAAGAGAGAGCAACAACATCCGAGACCTACGAGAACTTTGATGTCGGCACTATCTTGCAGAAAGAAATCTCTGATTACACATCAAAGTCAGGGGGTGGAGTTTATAGACCATTCTCTACTGCCTTTGATAAGTGGCATCACAGGAGCGATGAGCATGGTCTGTATGGAACATACGATACTCTAGGTCACAGCATCCTATCTCATGGGCGTCCTGCAAAGTATGACAGGATACTCAACCAATCAAGTGGTCCAATAAATGTGATGAGACGCAAGCTAGAGAGATGTCTCCTTGCCAAGCAGAATAGAGATTGGTTAGGCAACCAAGAGGATGGGAGGTTAGATACTAGGCGTCTTGTTGGTGCGTTTAATGGCAGTGCCAATGTGTTTAGACAGAGGTCTCCTCTTCAGGAATTGGATACTGCTGTTACTGTTCTGATTGATTTGTCAGGCAGTATGCATGGCTCACGGGCAACCTTAGCTATGCAGGCTAGTATATGTCTTGCCGAAGCACTTGAGAGAACAGGGTGTGTTTACTCTGTGTATGGTTTCAATAACCAATCGAGTATGGCTTGGGAGAAACTAACGGAAGAGCAGAGAGAAGATTACTACAATGGTTCTTGGTCTCGAACAGAGTGTATGGATATGTTCATATTCAAAGACTTTCAAGAGAGACTACACGATTGTAAGGGTGCTATGTCTCGCATAGCAGACTGCTCTAACGGTAATAACTCTGACGGCGAATCCATACTTAAGGCTTACGGTAAATTAAAGAACAGGCGCGAGAGCAGAAAGGTTTATCTCGTTATGTCTGACGGATACCCCGCCTGTCACACCAACTGCACCGATACTTTGTATCAGCATACAAGAGACGCAGTTAAGACTATCGAAGATGACGGTGTTGACATCATTGGTATAGGCATTGAGTCCAAAGCTGTGTCTAGGTTCTATCCTAAGTATGTAGTGCTAGACAAAGTAGAAGACTTATCTGGTGCGGTTATGGATAAGCTGAGTAAAGCATTGTTAGGAGAGAGATTCGAGATTGATAACTCGGTCTTGCTCAATGCGTAAGGCTAGGAAGATTAGGGTGCGAACTGAATGGATGAGATTACATCCTAAGCGAAAAGGTAATCTGAGATTTTGGATAACTGTAGGCAAGAAGATTGCTGATAAAGGTATCAAGAAATCAGATGTGTCCGCAATTTATAACATTATTAAGGAGGTTGAGAATGAATATTTATTTTCTAGACGATAAGCCTGAGAGGGCTTGCGAGTATTTAGCAGACAAGCATGTCTTCAAGATGCTCAAAGACGCAGTATCAATAATGATTTCTGCAACAGCAGGAGAAGAGTCTTACTACCAGCAGATGAAAGCTGGGAAAGGAACCAATACCCAACTGATTGATTTCAGTATGGTTGATTGGGTTGTCAAAAGTCCAAAGCATTACTCTTGGGTATGGGATTATGGACTAGGTTGTTCCAAAGAAATGGAACACCGTTTTGGCGAAATTAATGACGCGGCAAACCAATATTCTAAACAGTTAATTCCTCTCTCGCTTATGCGAGAGGAAACTGAACATGATGTTTGGATTAATCCCCCCCGTATGATTCCCGATAAATACAAGATGAATTGGGGAGACTATATCGAGGGAGATAGAGTCGATAGTTGTCATGTTCAAAGCTATAGGAATTTCTATCGTGACTGTCACGGTGATAGCCATTGGACAAAGAGAGGTGCGCCGACATGGATAAGGTAAAACACTGCGACAAGAAACTTAAATGGTGGGCTTGGCACAAAGATAACCCTCATGTCTATGACACATTCGAGAAGTATGCATTTGATGTGATAGACGCAGGCAAAAAGAAGACAAGTGCGTGGCTCATCATCAATCGTATTCGGTGGGAGTATGAAATAGAAACCAAGGGTAGTGAGTTCAAAATCAGTAATGATTACATAGCTTATTACTCAAGGTTGTTTATGGCATACCACCCTGAACATCAAATTTTTAACATCAAACCATTTAAACATGAGAGAGGAGGCTCGTATGAGTAGGCAAGAGAGACGCAAGCAACAGCTTGCAGAAAAGAAAACAGCTAAGAGATTAGCGAAGAAAGACTTGGTTCATCCTGTAGGTGGACCACTTGAGAGGGCTGAGATTATTCCCAAGACCTCTGCACAACTAGAAGCTATGGCAAAGCGCATGTGTGAAGAGATGCCTGACATGACATGGGAGTTAGCCATGCAGTCGCTTCTTGAAGCAGAGAAAGACCAAGAGGTTTACATCAATGATGTTTACCAAGTGTTGGTTTATCGTGGGGTTAACGCAGATGAGATGATTCATCAGCCAAACCTTAAAGGTAAGTGCGTCTGGCTATCTATTAAGCGTAGAGACAAAACGCCTTGCACATCTTGGCAAGACTTTCAGACCATCAAGAATCGTCTCATAGGCACAAGACATGATGCGATACAGATTTATCCAAGCGAAGAGCGAATGGTTAACACATCAAATCAATATCACATGATAGTGTTTCCAACACATTACACCATACCTTTTGGTTGGATGAGTAGGGCTGTTTCCACAGAAGATAAAGGACACAGCGAGCAAGAAGAACTTAACCGTGAATCTAAACAAAACTTTAAAGGAGAAATCATATGAGTAAAGAAGATACAGCAGATAAGTTAGTCAAGAAGAAACTCAACGAGGTTGTTGACCTCAAAAAGGATGAGCCAATAGTTGATGTTGGTCCTATGTTGGGTGTTCCTTTTGACGATAAGTTTCCTTGGGAAGATGATGACTTCTCTGACCTTGACGACTTTGACAAGGAGAGAGATGACTGGGACAGGAGTCGTCTTGAGGATTCATTACCTTCAGCATCCCCGGCGATAACACGCAAGACAAGAATCAAACCACAGACTGCACCTAAGTATGTGTCTAGAGACCTGTTCGATAGCGATGTCACTAGACCAAGCACAGATAAGAAGCTGTCTAGCATGCGTGATATTGGAGAGGTTGGTGTTCCCATTAAGGGATACACAAACTTTTCATTGGATGACTTCAGCAAAATTACAGACACCATGTATATGCAAGTCTTGGATATGTGTGAAGAGGTTGGTTTCATTTTGAAAGGTGGAACTTTCTCAACAGGATTCAAGAAAGAGTTTAGACGCATGGTCTATGACGCGATGATGCATGAAGACGATGAGGGTAAGCGTAGGTGGATTTCAGTTAACAAAAAATTGCATGGTAAGGAGGATTTCTAATGAGCAATACAGTTGATATGGTAATGAATGTGTTTAATGGCTTGAATAAAGAAGAAAAGAAAGAGGTCATTATAAGAATAGGCGAGCAGGCGGAAGACATACTTGGGAGGAAAGCATTTCCCGAAAAGGCGTCTGTGCCAAAGGGTAAGAGTAAGAGGTGGAAATCTACAGGGAAGAGTCCTTACTGGATTAAGACTGTTCAAGGTCTCAATGAGGGAACCGACAGTAGAGGTAAGCCTTACCAAGGTGCTTTCAAGATTGAGGGGTCTTTCATCAAGGACTTGCATAAGAACTGTGGAAATGACGAGGTCTTGTTACTTGGCACAAGAAGCCCCAAGGAATACAGGATTGCTCTATGGAAAGGTGAGTCGTCTGGTAAGGAGTTGAGTATGCACCTAGACGATGTCGGAGAGGTAATCATCAAAGGTCTTGAGTGTATTAAGGTGAGTGACAACATAGACGACATCATTGAACACATGAAAGACAATGGTCCTTTGGAGTCATACAAATGAGTCCGAGGAAAAAGGTAGAGACTCTCGACCTAGGGGTCGAGTGTCTCGTCTTGCCCCAAGGTTCGACCTATGATTTCACAGACCTAGACCATTTAGTTAGGGTGTTACGCTTCCAACACAATAACGGTATGGCAATAACAGGAAGCCTACTCATTACAGATAGGAGGAAAAAATGACAGTAGAAGAAAGAGAAGACCGCTTTAGAAAGTGGATAGAGGCACACCCTCTTTACGAAGAGGATAGCCCACCTGATATACAGGATGTCTTGGCAGACATAATCTGTTTTTGCAGGGCAGAGAACATAGACTTTGACCAAGAACTTAACATGGCATATGTCTATGCCGACCAAGGAGAATGACATGGCTAAAGAAAGAAACCATAAAGGTAAGCTGAGTCATGCGAGAGCAATCAAGGTCGCCAATGCATGGAAAGGTAAGAAAGCAATTAGAAAAAACGGCAGATGGTTTTCTGTTGAAGAGGAGTCTAAGGATGGGAGTATATAATAACATGGGTATGGTAACTACAAGAATCGCCAAGTGTAAAACCAAAGAAGAAGATGAAAGACGCATGGCGAAGAAAGTATTTAGGTTTAGTGTTAAGTGTTCTTATGAGTATGACATCGAGGCTGATGACGAACACACAGCCAAGACAATTCTTGTTCAAGAGGGAGGTCTATCTATTGAGGGAGAGTTATGTCTCGACAATCAGGACTATGAGAACGCAGAACTAATTGAGACAGTTTACAGAGGAGGAACTAGCGATGAAAACAGAGAGGCAAAAGTTATTCGCACAAAGAAAAAAGATTGACGAAGAGCGAGCAGAGTTAAGAGCCAAGCTGAACGAACACTTTGGAGAAGAAATAAACTTTGTTGGAACCTTAGTGTTCTGCACAATAATCTTTGGCTTCCTTATATTTATGAGTTTAATTTTCAAACTCTCGATATAAGAAAGGGCGAGTTTATAGGATAAAAAAATCGTAATTTCAAGATTTATTTTATAATAATTTATACAAACAATACCCCCTAGCTTTGTGATAGGGGGTTTCGTTTTGCCGAACGAATGGAAACTGATTACATGTAATGCTTTGTGTTTACTTATTGTAATCGTTTGTAATTATATTACTTACGACAAATTTGATTACGGCGCAACAGATATTGTCTGCGCTTACTCAAAGCGAAGTGGTAAGAAAAAAAATAAAACAAAATCATTTACTAATGAATTAGAAGAGCTAAACGAGAACGCTTAAGCACCCTAAGTAAGTGATGAAGATGACAATTTTTATCAGGTTATCAAAGTATTTTTCAAGCATAGCCTGATATACACCCACCCCAAACAGAGTCAAGCACAATCGTGCAATTCCTAATGACTTATAGTCGCACTTGACTATTTTGCTGTATGCTGTATAACTAATAATACAGGGAGCAATATTAATGTTAAAATTAATTAAACGAAACAAGATATATTATGTGTGCGGATACGCGCACCTCCTAGACGGACGCTCAATCCGTATTCGCCAATCAACAAAAACCTCAGATAAATTTCGTGCCGAACACAAACTGCGCGGTATTCTTTCTGACTTAATGGTAGGCGAATATGACCACCCGAAGAACGAGACCGTTAGCGATGCGATAAACCATTACTTGCGGAGACCTACTCAGGCGAGGAGCAACACAGACAAGACGAATTTGTGTGGTTCTTTTGAGCGAGCGTTCGGCAAAGAAAGAATTTCTGTTCTCGACCAGAAAGAGGTGAACGAGTACTTCACCGACAGAGGAACGAGAATAAAACCTAACTCTCTAGCCAGACAGATAACATCCTTCAACGCGATGATTAATTATTGCGAATCTTCTGGTTGGAAAGTTCCGTCTTGGCGTATGAAGAAACCAACTTATAGTGATGAACGAGTAAGATGGTTAACCGAGGCGGAGCGGGATGATTTTTTATTATTTTCTCATCCTGCGATAACCGATGTCTTGACATTCTTGTTTTACACGGGAGCAAGAAAGGGAGAGGCATTTAACTTAAGGAAGCAAGACATCTTGCATGGTCAAGCACATCTAACTACATACAAGAAGAGAGGGAAGAAGCATGTCCGAGCAGTCCCTCTTACAGACAACCTAGTTAGTTTGTTGAATACCCTTACCATGAAAGTATCAGGTAATGCTCTTGTCTTCAAAGACGAAAAGGGTGAGGCGTGGACTGACAAAAGTTTTTCTCCTTACTTTAAAGAGAGTCTAGCTCTCGCGTCTATTAGTGACTTTAAACCTCACGACTGTAGACATACCTTCGCGTCTTTGCTTGTGCAAAAAGGAGCAAGTCTTAAAGCGGTAGCAGACTTACTTGGACATAGCTCATTAGATATGGTTATGAGATACGCGCACCTTGCGCCATCTCACCTTTCCGAAACAATTTCCCTTATTGATTCAGACAAGGCGTCTAAGTAAGTCGTTGCTATTTTTAAACTCGTGGTCAGAAAGGAGAAATGAAATGCTGACGAACCAAAAGAGAGGGGAATACTTAGTAAGGTTGCCCTATACCGATGAGGAGATGGTTGAGATTAGAGAACTCTGTGAAAATATTATTGTTGTTATAGAGCAGAGGAAAAAGAATATGGCTGAACAGTCTAAAGCTATAGCCGATGACATCATAGATACTATTATAGATATAAAGATAGATGTCACAAACATGCACAAACAAAATAAGGAGAAATTAAATTGAACGATAACGAAAAGAAAGATTCGGAAATTAGGTTCATACCTGTCGCCCAATGCACTCTTGTGCAGAGGGGCGATGAGTTTATTGGTATGGAATTAGATTACACGGAGAATGTTAAAGACGCGAGAGGCGCATCTTACATTCTTAATGTCTTGAGAAATTGTATTAACGAAGCAGGCTGGGTAACTAGCACTGTCCTGAAAGTACGAGGGAGCGATGCACCGAATGAAGGAACAGCAAGTAAAGAGAGCGATACTAATAGTGAAGTATCTGAGGAAGAAGAACGAGCAAGCAAATCTGTCGGAGCTATCTGAACAGATTGACTTAGGTCTGTCTTCTACTTCAAGACTAATAAAAGAACTGACAAGAATTGGTATTATGGAAAGAAATTCTTATATCAATGGGTTTCAGTTAGGTAAGAACGCCGACAAGTATATGACTTGGTGGCTAAACAGTGTATAGAATAAAGGCGACTAAGGCGACAAGACAAGACATTAGAAAAAACACTCCTCCCCCTAGGTAAATTAAATCTAATCTTTCTCTAGCCTTTCTCGCCCTCTCCTTTTCTTCTTCTTTTCTTCTCGCTCTTATTTCGGCTCTCAGCCGTAATAACTCCGACCAAGCAGACAACCCTCTTGTCTGAACAATAAGTTCTCTAAGCTGTGCTTCTAAATCTTTAGCTTGTTGTTTAGCTATGAATGTCTGCATAGCTTCTTCATTGGGGGATACAAACTGATTAACCACACTATTCTTTTTCTTTGAGTGCTGGTCTCTGCAATCATCTATCGCGTCAAACAATTTGCCTATGTCGCCAGCCATAGACGAAATGCCCTTGCCTGCTTCCGCGCCTGCTTTTATCGCACTAAATGCTCCAAGAGCGATTGACAAGGGGTCCACACTATCACCTCCTTTAAGAGATAATAAGTATTAGTAGGATTGCTAAGACAACACCAATGATTATGTATGCTGTCTTGTTTTGTAGGCTCTCTGGTAAAAGAGATACTGCACTATTTAATAGTGAGGTTCCTACGCTTTTTGCTTTTTCTAAAATTGTATTTAACATTTTAACCTCTGGTCCTTCGACCTCTTCTCATACCATACAGTGGTTTATATGAAGCCTTAGTAGATGTGCTTCCTTTGATGTTCCCATCAGTAATGCTTTTACCAAAGTGTGTAGGTAAATTGCCCGCCTGTCTGTATGGATTGGTTACTAAAATCGCCTCTTGTGTATTGGGTCGTCTTGGTTTAGCACCAAAAACAACACCTCTATCTTTTGCAATACGGCTCATGTTTACTCCTTTGGTTCGTGTTTAGTAGACTTAATAACTATCTCTAGGTCTGTGTTAGCAGGTGTCTGTGTCGAAACATTTACATGACCTGCACAACCAATGAGAGCGAGTGCCACTAATGGTAGTATTAAATTTTTCATCTTTCCTCCTTACTTTCTACGCCCTCTCTTAGTGGAGGGCTTTTTTTTCTTGACTGTAGTCTTCCTGACTTTCAGTACTGGACGCAGTTTTTTCTTTCCATACATAATATTCATCCTGCCTTTTCTTTAGTTCAACTAAGTCGTCATAGTGATATGCCTTGTAGTAATCTGTAGCCTTAGCTAATAACTGAGACATCTCTACTAGATGTTTGTATTCTTGCACAATTATTACCGCGTAGTCGTCCCCCATCGTTATTAATTCTTCGCCTTCTGGGATTGCCGCCAACTTGTCTTGCGTCTTGTGTTCTTCCGGGGACACCGGGGAACCCCCGGTGGACTCGGCAGGTAAGTGGTAATTGATGTCTAGCGTAGGATGTTCTGGGTGTATGCCAGCTATCCAGACGCCGAAGTGATTCTTGTTATGCTCATTTATCCATGCGTCAAAATCAGTAACAGACATATTATTCCAGTCAGTCCAAGCAACGATATGGACAAGGTCTTCTGTCGGTGGGTGAAAAGCCTTAAGCTCATTAACAGCTTGAATATCGCTAGATACATGTATCATAACCCTCTGACTTTGCCACGCTCTCTTTGCGAAAGGACAGGGAGGAACGCCATTAAAGGTATCGCTCGCAAGTTCTAGCCAGTTGGCTGACCATTCCCTGATTTCTTGAGCTATTAATACAGCGTTTTCATCCCAAGATAATTTCTTTATTGATGTCTTCATAGCCTATTATTATGTACACAAAGGCTACATGTCGTCCAAATGACCTAGTATGTCTTCGCACCAACCCTTTAAGTCTTCGTCTGACATCTCATTTCTCATCCAGTTAGACGCACGACATGTAAGTCTTATGTTATCCATCGTGTAACCTTTATCATTGTCTATTCTATCTAAAGACATATTACTAGGAACAAGACCTTTACCCCAGATAATAGTCATAATTCTGCCAGATAAAGCACACCTCCCTCGTTGCTGTTTATACATCTCAAGCAGAGCGTCTTTGTCTAGAGAGTACTCAAGACCAGTATGTTTGCATCTCCGTTTTGCACCTGAACACAGGTTTGAAAAAAACTTATAAGGTGTGTCTGCTCCAGCGAGTGAAGAGCAGGGCTTACAGTATCCGTAAGGTTTTCCGTAATCACCTCTGTTTTTAGAGGCTTCTCCCTTACGAGTGTTAAATAAACTAATCGGTTTCTTCTTGTTGCACCTCGGACATTTGCGAGTCTCCGTCAATAATTCCCTCTATCTCTAAATACGATTTATAAAAAACAAGAAAGTCGTCTAGCGAGATGAGCAGTAATGAATCACCTGTCTTCATGCGGTTCTTGCGGTTGATAACTACAGGAAGTTCGGGAGATTGTGATGTCTCTTTGTTCCTCTTAGCTTGTCGCATAGCGTCATGGAAGTTAAGTCTTTCCACTCGCTTGGCTTCGACAAATAAATTTGGTGTGGCTAATAGGTCTGCGCCACCTGAATGTTTGTGAATGGTTCCACCGCCAGATAACGGTGCGCGAAAAGACTGGAGTCCTGTCTTCTCGTTAATGTAACGGGCTAGTTCTCTTTCGTAGCCATCTCCTTTTTGTTTTCTAGGGTTACTCATACATCCTCGTATCCCATTTTCTTTCTACATGGACGACAGAAGAACCAGTTCTTTGGTCTTTCTTCAGTGTCGCCACAAGACATACATGGTCTTACCCATGTCTTGCCACTGAAATCTCTACGCACTTGGTACTTTGCGCCGTCAAATTCCTGAAGTCCCTCCCTGACTAGGATTCGTTTTAAGGTATCGACACAGCAACCTATCCTTTCTGCCATGTCTGTGTAAGAGTGTTTGTTATGGTTATCTCGGAGCCAGTTCAAGTCCGTGTCTTTTACACGAACTACTTTAGGCAAATGTGAAGCCCTCCATCTAAAAAATTTAAAGTAATATAAGTTAGACACAGAAAAAACACAAACAAAAACCTTGATGTTTGCGTAAAAAATTGATAAAACTACGGTGAGTTTTCTAACAGAGAACGAGCCAATCCGCCGTAGGCGGTTGTCTCGGAACTGTTTTAACTCGATAACGAAGTTATCTTCCTGAGTAGTTTTATCACCCTTTATACACACCGAATGGCTAAAAAAACAGACAAGCAAATCAGACAAGAGAAAGAATATTTTGCATGGAAGGCGAAAAAAGATAGTCAAAAAATTGACGCCCCTGTCAAGAAAAAGACTATCCCTGTCAAACCAAAAGTCACAAGAACAGAACACATCAAGATACAGAGAAATAAGTTATATGAGGAAACTGCTCAGAAAAATCGTGAGAAGTATCCAGAGATTGCGGAACTTGTAGATGAGTTACGAAAGCATTTCGGTGAAGGGGTAAAGGTAGTAAGCGTCACCCCTCGCACCGCAATTAATGTTAATCCTCATCAAGCTCCAACCAATTCCGAATCTGAAATAGAGGACGAGACAGACGAGAAGCAATAGCTTGAGGTTCCATTCCATCTAAAGCCATGTCTTTTGCTCTCTGTTTCGTTGACTTGCTAGACACAATAACCTTCTCATCTGTAAGGTTATTAGATGCAAAGCCAATCCATTGAACCCTATCATGTAGCTCTGTCCACTCTCTGACTTTCCCATACCTGATTTCCATAACCATATAGAGAGTAAAGTCTGAGGGTAGCTTTGCTTCTAGCTGTGGGAAGATAGGTTGCTCATAGTTTCCGTCATACAAAGCCGCATTTTGTTTAGCTGTGTCTTCATCTCGATAGACTTGAGCTACTCGTATCTGAGTCTCCAAGACGGTTAACTGGTTAGTACTTCCTGCTTCTCTACCAATTCCGTTCTCACTAGGCTTGTTTGAGTGGTGAATCATAATAACGCTAAGACCACTATTCCTTAAGGACACCGCCAATTTATTGACTCTCGCCCACTCGTCTGCTGAGTTTTCTGCAAGACCGGGGTACGCAGACCTGATAGTGTCTATCACGACAACATCTGGTCTAGAAAATTCTATCCAGTTTTGCAGTTCCATCAGACCTTCTCTCTTGTTTAAATCTATCTCTACCGAATCAACAAAAGGGGTCCATATGTTTAGTCTATCCTGAGTGTCTCCGTGTATGTCTCGCAAGTCCATCAGTCGTCTTGCTATCGTAGCCATACCCATTTCAAAATCCAGATAAAGAACTCTTGCTGGTCTTCCGATTTCAAAACAACCAAAATATTTTCTGCCAGACGACAAGGCTGTCATAGCATGCTGGACGAACAAAGATTTTCCATGACCACTGAATCCAAAAACTTGAACTATCGTGTTAGCAGGGAGCCAAGGCTCTATAAGATAGGTCTTTGCCATAGACTCATCTAATAGTGTCTGAGCATCCTTCATATGTATTAGTTTTCTTGGTCTGTTTTCATCAACCTCTGCGTTGCTAGGTGCTTGAGGAGACAGTAAAAATTCACCCCTATCATTAAAATGATTAGGATGATTTCTTTTTTCTGCTTGCTCCATGCTAGAGACAGTTGCCTCAAACTCCCTCTCATCTAATACTTCCTCAAAGAACTCGCGCATAAATGCGTGACCTCTAACCCTCAACTCTGAGCCAAAGTATCCTTCCTTGATGCTCTCTGATATATGCCTCATCACCCTTTCGTTTCTTCCGTTCCCCAAACCACTGGGTATCTTAAGACTATTAGGGAATGAATCTCTTACATACTTAGCAGTCCTATCCCACTCAGATAAAAACTCATCTGGGTCTATAGGATTTACTCCAGACAAATCTAATTCAGAAAAAGTAAATTCACCTGCAAATGTGGGTGCTTGATAACTAGGTTTCCAATCTTTCCAGATAGGCATATCCATAGCCAAATCAAAAACATCTTGAGCATAATCCCAATAATAATTTTTTGATGGTGGTAGTAGTGCGTAACTTCCATCACCTCTGAAATCTAATCCGTTAACCTTTAACCAATCATCACCTCTTGAGTTTACGCCTGCCCTTGGACCTCTTCTTATCCCATCCTTCGGATGTTCAAAGTAAAGATGCAGACCCCTCTTGGTCTTAACAGTTATAGGTGAACGCATGCCTGCATCATAAGCCGCATGCTTTGCTTCCTCGTTATCACAGTCAACAATAACAACACCACTTATCTCTCCAGTAACGAGAGCTATGTCGTAGTCTTCCCATTGAGTCCACCACTGTGTAACTTCTTCTTCGGTAGGTTGCCTGTTTTGATACTCCGCCCATCTAATTGCAGGGCGTTTACCTTTAGGCTTAATCGGTATTATCGACCATCCGTTCTCCAGATATTCCAGAGCCGCTTCCAGTTTCGTCTTGGACATTTGCTTTCTCCATCAGTTCATTTTCAAAGTAAGAGTTTAGGTCAAGTTCAGGATGTGCAGATTTTATTTTTTCCAAAACAGGAGACGATAGATAGTGTCTATTAACCCAACCATATGGTGCTGTTCTCACTACTCCTGCAAGTTTTGCAACAGAAGAAACTCCACCTAGGTCTTCGATTAGTCTACTAATATTCAACCTCTTGTTCATTAACATTTCCTTTTTCACTTGTAATTACGAATGTATAATGTATACTACAAACTCTTTTAATGTAAAGACATCATTCGTTAAATGCTGATGCTAATTTGAAAGGAGCAGTTATGAAAGCAAAAACCGATGACACGGCTTGGACTGAATTTAATCCCAAACCGTCTTCCCCCTCTAAATCTTTATCAATACCAAAGGGTATGACCATAAGGCATGGTGCTGTCGTTCCTATGCCAGAGGATGATTTAGAGGAGGCTAAAACAAAACGCGACAAAGCTATGAACGAACTAGCCAAAAGGTTATTCGCTCTAAAGGCAAGGTCTGAAGAAGACGCGCAAGAGATTGCACGGATGGAGGCAGAGCTTGGCACTTATTTCCCAGAAGAAGCAGGAGAGATTTCAGTTTCAACCGAAAACTTTACTGTCACTTGTAACCGCCTAGAGAGGTGGTCGTGGGACAAAACACTTCTTGAAGAAATTTTTAATCAAGAAGAACTTCCAGAGTGGGTGACTAGAAACCTATCTGTGGATAAAAGGAAGTTTCAAAAACTTCCAACTGAGGAGCGAGAGAAAGTTAAACCCGCTCTGACTCGTAAACTTAATAACCCTCGAATAAAGGTGACAAAAAATGTTTAAGACTATGAACACGAGTGATATAACTCATGGTGGACCAACCAAGGTGTTGCTATATGCGCATCATGGTTGGGGCAAAACATACCAGTGTAGGTTCTACCAAAAGCGTTTTGGAAAAGGTCTCATAATTTCTGGTGAGGCTGGCTTAAAATCTGTTGAAGATGTGGATATTGACTATCTTCCATTTACATCTTGGGACAAAGAGCATAACCCTGATGAAGGAGTTTATTCTTTCAAAGGTATTATAGGTATGCTTAATACTCCTGAGTTTAAATCAGCAGGTTACAAATGGATTGCAATAGATTCATTAACAGAAATGTCTGAGCGTCTTATCGAGCAACTCGAAGAAGAGCATAAGGGAGGTAACAACTTTGCCTTATGGGGAGATTATAACAGACTAATGCTTGGTGCATTGAAGTGGGTTAGAGACCTACCGTACCATGTATATGTGTCTGCCCTTGCTAAAGAAGAGAAGGACGCAAATGATGTCACACAATACTGGGTCTTAGTTAAGGGAGCATCTGTTTCTAAACATGTTCCTGCATTATTTGACCATGTATTTTGTGGAGTGAGGACTACTGAGAAGACAGATAACGGTCTACCCAAGGTTCGTAGATATGTAGTTACAGACGAAGTATCTGGGTGGCACGGAAAAACAAGAGACCCTCGCAACCTTCTTGCACCTTTTGAAGAGGTGGACGATATAACCGAACTGTTAGCCCGAATGTCTGCACCAGCAGAAAATTCAAAAACCAAATCTCAACCTAAAGGAGGAAAAGAATAATGAGTGAATGGAATGGTTTTGGCGGATTAGACCTTACCGCCGTTGAAAACTCAGGTGGCGGAAGTATGAGACTGCCTGTCGGAAAGTATACTGCTAAGTGTACTGACGCTAAGATTGAAACAATATCAGGAACTAATAATAAAAAATTAGTTCTATCTTTTGAAGATGAAGGAGGTCTTGGTGATATTCGCCAGAACCTAAACATCCATCATAAGAGTCAGCAAGCTCAGGAGATTGCGCTAAGACAACTCAAGTCTTTTCTTGTTGCGTCTGGTCATCCTAATCCTGATAAACCTGATGATGTTGAATCTCTCATTGGACTGAGGTGTCAGATTGTTGTCGGTGATGGTAAACCATACACCAACAAGGATGGACAGAGTGTTCAGTATACAGAGATAAAATACTTTAATCCTGTAGACGGAGTTGTAATGGACTCTGCAAACACCAAGGAAACTCCAGAGAAACTGGACGATGACATACCATTTTAGTGGTATAAGTAATAGAAGGGGGCTTTCCTAGCCCCCTTTTTTCTTTGGAGATGTACATTGTCAAATATAAAAGAAGTAGCAGAGGCTGTTGTCAAAGATATTGATGAAGCCTACGAAAAAGATAAGCGTGAGAAGTCCAGAAGATACATAGGTGCTTCTATCATAGGTAATCCATGTGATGCCATGATTGCTTTTAACTTAAGGGGTTTCCCCAATGATGAGCCTTCTGCTCGACTAAAAAGAATTTTCAAACTTGGTCATATACTTGAGGACGAAGTCGTTAAAGACTTAAAGAAATCAGGCACTTACCAAGTTTATGAAGTAGATGGTCTTACTGGAAAACAACACACATACACAGAGATGGGCGGACATGTTGTCTGTCATACTGATGGTCTTATAGAAGTAGACGATAATGTTAGCATCCTAGAAATTAAATCTATGAACGATGCGTCTTGGTCTAAGTTTAAGAAGAGCGGAGTAAAAGTTTCTCACCCATCATATTACGGTCAATGCCAAATGATGATGGGATTAAGTTCAATTCCAACAACATTATTTATTGCGGTCAACAAAAACAATTCTGAGTATCATGCAGAGATTGTTGAGGCTGATGTTTTTGAATTTTCTTTTATTAAAGAAAGAATAGAGAGAGCGATAAGCGGTAATGTAACTAAGATTAGTGTAGACGAAACTGATTGGAGATGTAGAGGTTGCTTTAAAAGAAGTGTCTGTTGGGAAAAAGTTACTCCTCAACCAGACTGTACCTTCTGTGTTTTTGCAGAAGCTACTAAGAATGGAGAGTGGCATTGCAATAAGCACGACACAAGGGCAAGGAAAGTGTGTTCCGAGTATGAGCAATTTAAACCTCAAGACAAGGAATAAGAATATGAATTATGGAACCAGCTTTACAGAGTTGCAAGAAAAAATCTTAGAGTTAAATGAATCTCGAAACGACATACTTAAAGATATAGAAGATAGTCAGAATGAAATTCTTTCTATAAGCGAACGCATACAAGAATTACAAGACATAAAAGAAGATACCAAATGGTGGAAAGACCAGATAACAAAAGCTAAAGATAAGAGAAAAAGAATTAGAGAACAAATATCTTTACTAAATCACGAAGTTAGAACTGTTGATGCTCTAAAGAATAGTGTAGAACTAGAGCTTAAACATACGGAATACTATCAATCTTAGGGATGAATATGAAAAAGAAAAGTATTTTAGACAACGCCTCTATGTTAATAGACGGTGAAAGAGCTAAAGATTATGGACCAGCATTATTAAATCACGAGAGAATTGCAGACGGATGGAATGTCATTGTTAAGTCTGCGATGGAGAAGCATGGAGAACTACTCCCCTCACATGTTGCTATGATGATGGCTTGGGTAAAGATAGCAAGACTATGTAACACAAAAGACCATCAAGATTCTTGGATAGACTTAGTTGCATACGGTGCTTTAGGAGGAGAATTTTCTGAAGAAGAAGATAAATGATTGTCCTGTTTGCGAGAAACTAAATCTAGAAGTTTGTGCAAACTGTAACCCACCAACTTTATTATCTTGGAAAATAGCTATGTCCTTTTCACAAAATATGAAACCAGAGGACGAACAGAATAAGTAGTTCATATATTGTGAAGTATGACCCTTACTTATTTTGATATAGCAGGAATCTCCGCACTTATTGTTTTGTTATTAAACTACTGGGCTAAAAAAGATTAATTCTTTTTATTGTATAAGTCGAAGAGACTGGTGATTTGTTTTTTCATATGCTCAACATCAACATAGAGTTTTATGACAGCGAACACTAATGCTCCAACAAAACCTATCAAGGGCATATATGTGTTTATTTCCTCAAACATTACATTAACTCGAAGTGTGGACCATCTATGAATGGTCTTCTTCCTTCACCGCGTCTTGTGTCAATATAAGAGTTCATCGCGTCTTCCATACTTCCTTCCCACGCACCTATATCCCTGACTGTCCAAGCCGCGCCCCATCTTAATGGTGTGCCAAGACTCCTAGACGCAAGAGCAAATGCGTCTGCTATGTCATCATACACTCCAATCTCCCAGCAGATTTCGCCATCTATCACAGCGAAAACATCTATAGCTTTTCCGTCAATATGTTTTGACTTTAATGTCTGGGAGCGTTTCTGCTCAACTAATTTCTTTTGTCTTTCGATGGTACGCAAACCTTCTGAAATGCCGAAGTCCACTGATGTAAGGCTGATGGCTGTTCTAGCCAGTTGCTCAAGCTCAGGATTAATACCCTCCATCTTTTCAAAAGATTTTTTACTAAAAGAGAACATTTCAAACTCCTTCTCCTTTAATGGTTATTGTTTACGCCTTTCACTTTTTCAAAACTTCTAGCTCCTGCAAGACCTAGCATACCCATCAAGACGGGCATCATAATAGACATGTCTGCTTGAGGTATTTGAACGCCGAAAGGCGCGGCGAGTGGTGAAACAAGAAAGTTAACCGTGAATCCAAGCACACAAACCCAAGCGGTGGCAGGTCTCCAAGACGACTGGAACCAGTTGCCTTTAGCTTCTTCCTTGTTAATTTCCAGTTGGGCAATCATCAATTCTTGATGATGCCTGTCAGACATCGTTGCTATTTCGTGAGCAAGCCTGTTCTTTGTATCTGCGTCTGGAATAAATTTGTCTAGTATTTGTGTTACTGGACCTACTAATGTTGTTATTATACTCATGTTAAGTCTCCTTACTCTTTCTCATTTAATTCTTTTTTCATTTCTTTCATCTCAAGCCTTAAATCTTTTACATCTTCTTTCAGTCTTTCGATAAATAAATTTTGTTCTTTATCAAGAGGTAACATCCCCCCAGACTCCCACTCATCAATCCAAATAGAATTAGCGTCTATATCTTTTTCTAAATTTATTGTTGAGTTTTCCAAAGTCTGTAATCTTTGGTTGATTGTAAAATATGCGTACAGTCCAGAACATATAGCTACGATTAAACCTATTAAATTTTTTAGAGGGATGCTTACATAAGAAGCATCACTCATTCTTACATCATCTGACATTTAACTACCATTTATTACCCCATCCTTTTTGCCATTCAGAACCCCAGCCGTTTTGTTTTTTCTTTCGCCCGGTTGGTTCTCCAGCTACTGCATCAGTAATACCTTCTCTCCAATCTCTTACACCACCAACGATTGGTATTCTAGTAGCAACAGTTCTAACCGCAGTTCTTTCTTTAGCGTTGCTATCTGTGCTTCCTAGGATTGCATCTTTCACGCCACCCATGACATGAACTGAGTCTTGGAAGAGACCTACAGAAGGACCGCCAATGTTAGACATAAGTCTGTTAACCCCATAAGCTCCGTTGTCTGCTTGGGTCGCCGCGTTATGCGCAAGCTCTCCAAAAATTCCAAGACCACCCATATGCATTATGCCTTCCATGTACCAACCTAAGACATCATGCTCGTTGCCATGTATCTTTTCGTCATAACCCATAAACTTTAATGCGTTCCTAACTCTTACATCAGCTTCTCTTTCTGTGTCTCCACCTCTAAGCTGTATTGTATCTTTTGCCGCTAGAGAAAAAGCACCAAAGGCAGGTCCAACACTTAACGCATACATAAGAGGAGCCTTTCGCCCATCCTTTTTCATAGCTTCTTTCCATACATCCCAAGACATCTTTTGCATCATCAATGTAAAAGACTTAAGCTGGAATATCATTGCGCCCCAAGGAGTTTGCGCCCACAAAGGTATGTCATTTTGATTCGGCTGGAAGATAGATTCATCAGCAAATCTTATTATTGCTTGTCTTAACTCTTTATCATCTGCAAATTTTGTCAATGCTTCAGTAGAATCTAAAGACACTTTACCTTCATTACCTTCTGGTAAAAACTTCTCAAGACCATATCCTTTTAAATACCTATGAGCTTGTTTGTATTCAACGCTTTGTTTGTCAAAAGATACTCTAGGATTGTAATGTCTATTAGCTTTTGCCTGCATGGTCTTGAATGATTCAAACCCTACTGAGCCAGCGAACTTTCTGTTTAAATCCGTCCAAGGAGTTAGTAATGTTGTATTAAAGAAGGCGTTACTTAACTTACTACCTGTTCCGCCATACATATAAAGCTGTCTTTCATGCAGAATGTTTTCTATAGCAACACCTGTGTTATACATGAAACGCCTATAGTCAGGGTCTCTCGCCCACTTACTTAAACCTTTAACATAATCTTGCATTGAGCCAGACCTAATAAGAGGTAACACAAGGTCTCCAAGAGATGTAAGAGTTGTAAATCCTAATAATGATATATTGTTAAAACCTCTTACGGTCTTAGACATTTTCATTAATGCTCTGTTGTAATCAGCATCTTGTGGCTTCTTCATTGCTACCGCTAAAGACTTGTCCATAAATCTAAAGTCTTCATTAGTCCAGCTAGGAGCTTTATCTCCTTTAAAGTCTTGTAGTGCGCCTAGTATTGCTTCGGCTCTCTTTACATAGCCTTCAGTTGGAATACCAGAACTATCGACAGGAGCGACATCCATAAGAAGTTTTCTAGCAGAAGCTATTCCGTGTCTTTGATACTCTTCGACAAGACCATCAACAAATGCACTAGCCTCACCTTCTCTATTCAAGAAAGGCATGGTCACAGTATCGGTTAAATCGTACTGAGTCATATTGCCGTCTAAATCTAAACCATATTTATTCCAAGTAAACTCTCTTGGTGTTGACAATAATTTTGCTATGCCAGATTTACCATGTTCAGCAACATGCATGTAGTCATACCAAGCGTGGGAATTTATACCTAGTTTTTCTGTATGAGCTAATCTTCTGGAGCTTCCCTCAAAATACTTAGTAAGCAAGAACTCTAAGTCATGCTCAAGAAACTCTTCCATATTAGCCATATGGTTAGGGTATTTTTCTAACTCTATAACTCGGTTGTAATCAATGGCGTCTGATGTTGGGTTACGAGAACCTCCTCTATGAGGAATAAACACACCATCTGAACCTTCACCAGCTAAAGTTTCATACATCCTTCTAGCAAACTCTTGAGCGTCTGCTTCATTAACCATCTTACCGAAACCAGCTTGCTCATCTATATAGTATTGCCTCATACCTTCTAAGAATTTACCTCTATTCTTATCTATAGCTTCTTTGTTCCAGACTTGAGGTAAATAATTTTCTCTTCTTCCCACCATAATTCCAGCTTGGGTTAAAGATTGATGCTCTGTTTCAAAAGCATTTCTTACATCATCATAGATTTCTAATTCTTGTTTACTTAAAGCAGAATGTTGTCTTGAGCCATCACCGTTCCTTAAGGCTCTAACTATTCTTTGATAACTTTCAGGCTGTGTGTCACGAGTAAAGAATTGTCTTGGACCTCTTCTGTACCAAGAGTTTATTCTTCCGTGAGCGTCTGGAAGTTTCCTTAACTTTTCTTGTATTGGGAAAAACTTACCAGCAAATTTCTGCTGTACATCTGAGAAGTGCTGTTTGTACCAATCGGCTATCCAGTTAGCACCCATTCTTTTCATTCTTCCAGATTGAGAAGAGAAAATTTTACCAACCGAATTATCCTTAAGAGCCTGTTCTTCATTTGCGTTTAGCTGTCTGCCTTTAATCATAGACATCATTGCGCCACTAAGACTTGAGTCGCCACCAGCTTTTTCTACTGACTCTCCAATAAGCCCCGGATTAATTGCATCAAGACCGCCTAATTTCTCAGCCATCATTGCTTCAATTATTCCACCGTTTATAGCTTTAGGAATACCAGCTTCTGGGGAATGATAAAGTCTTGCGTCTGCCTCATTAAACTCAGCCGCGTCAACATGCTTTACATTAGCTGTGTCAAAAACCAAGACGCCTTTATGACTTACGAAGTCTCCTTCATATGTTTCTTGGTTTCTCATTTTAGGAGTGCCATCAACATTTGTTGTGTTGAAGTGTGTAGTTATAATTCCATCATAACCCAAGTCTTCTAATGCTCCATTAAGTTCTGTCTTTGCTTGATGCATACCTCTGCCAGAATCTCTAAGGAGTTGAGTAAGAGCTAAATATGTATCTCTTCCGTTTGTTGGGTTAGATAACTTATCAGAAAATTCTCTTATAGCTTTAGGTTTAATGCTGTCTGTGGCTTGGAAGTATTCTAATACTGCGCCTACCAATCCATCAGATATATTATAAGAAGCACTCTTTTGGAAGTCGGCAGGATTCTGGACATTCACATATAAAGGAATAACCAGTGGGTCAGTTGTAATGCCGTGCTTAGTTAGGTTGTCTAAAGAAGCCTGTTCCATTTCGACAAGCTCATCTAATTCTTTTTTCAATACAGATAGTCTTGTCTTGTCTTGGTCTCCAACATTCTCAAGATAGTAAGCCCTTCTCTTAGCAGATATTTCTTTTCTTACATCATGTAAGTCTTGAACTTCAAAAATTAATTCTTCTTTTATTTCATCTGTATTATTACTCTCCATGATAGCTCTGTGTTGAGATTCTGGAGTTGGCTTCTTTGCGTATGTCTGACTAGCAACACTTGGGTTGTCTGATATATAAACCCCCGGTCCATAAAAACCATTAACACTTGGGTTCAAGACAACATCTGGATTGTCTGCTCTATTAAAAGCATATCCGTTAGGTGTGCCGTGATAGAAAGTTATAATCGAATCTACTTTAGGATTGTATCCTAATCCATTTCCTGTAAATTCTTTTATCTTTTCTAGTCTCCACTCTGGAGAACTTAAAACTAAATCGTTTACTGCATTGGTTGCATTTGATGGGTGTAAGGCTGGTCCGCTCTTAGCTATAGCATCAGACATAGGAGCAACATTTGGCTTCTCAAACATATCGCCAAACATCACAAGTCTTCTGAACTCTTGTTTAATGCTGTTTCTACCAATCAATCCGTTAACAACATAAGCTACATATTCAACGGTTCTATCTATCGCTCTTTCAAATGCGTTCCTTAACTTAAGATTAGACACATCACGATTAAGAACTGAGTTTAGTAAGTTTCCTTTACTTACTCGCTCTGACATATATAAAGCTAGTTGCTCAGAGAACCATTCTTCGGCTAACAAATCTTCTAAAGATTCATTTGTGTAATCCGCATATTTACTTGCATACTGACTATTAATTTTTGTTTTAATTATGTCATCAGCACCTCTATACAAATCTACTATAGCTTGCTTTTCATCAGGCTTTAATGCGCCAGACCTAATGACCATATGACCAACTTCATGCATAGCATCAAAAGGTGTAGCCGTATCTTTGTTTAAGCCTATAGCAACTCTTCTTAAATCCTTTCTTAACTTATTAAACTCAGGAGTTTTGGTGTCATAAAAAACTGCCGCGCCAATTTTTGAAGGCTTTACTCCAGCTAGTTTTGCTACAGTTTCTGTAGAAATAATATCTACTTTGTCTAGGTTTTCTTTTTGAGTTTTATTAAGAAGGTTAAACATCCTATAACCAAGAGTTCTAGCTGTGTACTGAATCTCTGGGTCTCTGTGTGTAACATAACTAAGAATGTCTCTAATAGAAGCGCGAGCAGAAGCAGGTATGCCATCAGAAGAAGACACTCCAACGCTATCTTTTATTTCTGTTTCTATAACTAAGTTGGTCTCAGTAAACTTAGGTTGAATTATTTGCTGACCTGTAGACTTAAGACCTTTGTTAGTATATCTGCGCCTCATTTCATAACTAGCTTGGTCTATTTTTGTAGTGTTGTTTTCTGCAAGACCATTAAGCATGATGTCTTCTAATTCTCTACCGCTCATATTCTTCATTTCTGGAGGAATAGGAACAGCCCTTGCTGGAAGAGAAGTAGCTTTGTTTTTTCTAAGAAGCTCTATAGCAATTTGGTCGCCATACTCTGTGCCTCTATGCTCTACATAAAGTTTTCTTAGTTCTTCAAGACCAATAGACTTAACCTCTTTGGCAGTCTTCTTATCTAATTTCTGGTTGTATTTAGAAGTTCTAGGTCTATCTTTGGGTGCAGTTTTAGCTGTCTTTAGTGCTTCGTTATCAACAGCTTCTACAGATTTTCTATTTTGATTCCTTGCTCTCTTAAGCGATTTACTTGAACGACTTCGTCTCGACTTCTTACTGTTGTCTAACTTTGGCTTTCCAGCTAAAGCACGACCTTCTGTCTCTGAGTACCTAGCTTTTAAAGTTTGTTCAATAGTATCTAGAGTATTAGACAAAGATGTCTTGCCTATATTTTTGTCTGTTACTTTTGCTGGCAATCCGTTAGCTGGTTGGAATACACCTTCATATCCGTTGTAATAAAAATCTCTCAACCTATCAGCAACTTCTTGAGGGTCAGCAACCTCTGTAAGACCATCATCTATATAATCATTAGATGTCTTGCCTTCTACTTTAGGACCAAGAATCATTTCATCAATATCATCTATCCTATTATGAATAAGTGCTGTTCTTTTTCTAAGAGGGATAAACGACTGAGGAAGTTTCTCATCTGGGTTTGCATTTATTCTTCTACCCAGCCTAATCTTTGGATTTGTAGATAGCATTATTTTAACTAATGCTTTATGCGCTTCAATTATTCCATCAGCACTATCTCTTAAGAAAGCATCTTCTAGGTCTGCTCTTGCTAATGTGTATTCAACATAACGCTTGTTAATATGTTTACCAAGTTCTGTCTTTGGTTTGGCTTCTACACCTAATTTAAACTCAGCCCTTTGTGCAGGAGGGAGTATCTTAGAGAATAAAGGCTCTAAGTCTGGGTCTATTTCTACACCTTGAGCGTAACGCTTGAAGATAGCTTTCATCTTTCTCATTACAGAGGTCCAGAAATTATCATCTCCAGAAAGATGCCTTTGTCTTGTAGCCCATAATTCAAACTGATTAGCAAACAGTTCTGCTGGAGACTCAAACATATTGGCTATTTTTATTACGCCATCAGGGTCAACAGGACCAACTCTTCGCATAATAGACATGTTGTCTACGCCACCGCCATCAACATAATACTTCTCCATCCCCTTCCAGAATGTCGCTCTTTCTTGAGGAGTTAAAATATTAAGATAAGCCCAGTGAGCTACCTCATGGTATAGGGGAAGACTGCTTGGTACTTTAGGGTGAGGAGTTGAAGATAAAGCTACTTGTTCTCCTGCGTCTGTGTATTGAGTACTTAAATTATTTGCGTCTCCAGAATCAATAAATCTAGGACCAACAGTATTATCGCCGCCAAGTTTTTCTATGAAGTCTACAGCGTTTTCTATTTCTTCTGCTGAATACTTTGAGAACAACGACCTAATATCTTCTACAGACCTAGCTCTAATGTTGTCTGGTTGCACATAACCTTCAGGAACTATCTCATCCATAAGGCTATAAATTTCAGAAAGTCTTGAAGCATGCTCTCTGTGGTATTCAACAGTAGGCATCCATTCGGCTGTCTCCATATCTCTACTAAATTGCTGTAAATCAGAAGCAGTATTTAATTCTCTTGGATTATCTGGATTAGCTTCTCTCGCAACTTTTTGTAGTGCTTGGAAAGATTCTCTTTCTTTTATTTCGTCTGGAATAATTCTTTCATGCAAATCTAGTATGTTCGTAGGCTCACCTACACCAGTTGCATCTCCAACATATAGCCTTTGACCTGCTGGTCTTGCGCCTTCCTCTGCTGGTAAGGATTCAAACAGCGCACTTAAGACTCTAGCATTTGAAGTCCAATCTTCTTTCGGTGCGTATTTAAACTCCCAATTATCTGGGTCAGATTTAGGTCCACCTTTCTGACCTATAATAGCTGTAATGTCTTTACCATCTTCAGCTTGTTTGCGGTTAATCATCCTTACATCAGTAGGGTCTATTGTGCTTCTTGCGATAAGAAGTTTGTCTCCCTTTGAAACAGGTTGATGTAGTTTAGGTGTCTCTGTCTCAACTGGAGCATCACCTGAGCGTTTCTTAGTAACCCTAAGTAATTCCCTAAATTGGTCTAGAGCTAATTCTGGCTCTCCATTCTCAGCAATAGTAAGAATCTCTCGGAGCTTAGTAGCATCTGTATTAGGAGTAGGCTCTGGTGCTGATTCAGTACCAAGCTCTGGTGCATTATCCCTAACGACTTGAGGTTCTTGAAGTTTCCTTTTTGGCTCCCCTCCTTCTCTTACTTGCACGGCTAATTCTTGAGATTCGTATGCTCTCTTTGTAACTCCATCAGCATAAAGAGTTGTCCCAGCAGGAACTTCTTTAATACCATTTGCAGTTATTACTCCCCTCATTGGATGAGTTGTAACAAAAGGAACTATGTCTGGTCCTGCTTTGCCGTCACCATAAGCCACAGCGTTCTGTGCTTTTATAAGAGCTTCATCAAAAGCAAACTCTGTCGGATTAACAGCGTCTATTGTTCCGTGCTTGGTGGTTCTCCTCATAAAGGATTGGATTCTTCCAGCAGAAGTTTTACCAGCACTTCCTACAAAACCAATATCTTTGTCGGAGGCAAAGATATTTGCTTGTTCTATTCTTTCACCAGTCCCTCTAACTGGAGTTGGGTCAACCTCAGACACCCTAAGAACATTGTCTGTAGCCATTCTTTCTGCTACCAAATCGCTTATGCCCGGATATTGTTTCTTAATGATTCGGGTTTGTTTTTTAATAGCTTTTTCTTGCGTCTTGGTTAGCTTGATTTCCATTCTCTGCGAACCGCCAGTAGGCGCATTTATGTGCAGAGCATCAAACAAAGCCAGTATGTCGTCTGTAGATACTGGAGTTCCTCTTGCGAGAAGTGCTACTCCTCTTCTTAAATCTTCGGTAGGAATCTCTCCTAAATCTTTTAGCTCATCAAGTATCCCAGACAATTCGTCTTGAACTTGAGTGGCATAGGCACTAGGCTCTCCTCCTTTTTTAACTTCAGCATTAACTGTAGCTTTCGTTATCTTCTTACTTTTTCCTCTAGGTTTTAAGGCGTTAGGGTCTATGCCATTCATTAAGGCATGACCTTTTACATCATCTTTAATTGAGAATATTTCTTCTGGTACGGAATCTTCTACTAGATTACTGGTTTCATTAACTTCCACATCCGTCTTAGGCATAGCCTCGTCTGTGTCTACAGTTTTCTGTATACCAGTTAACTCTTCATCATAAGCCTTTAATGTATTGTTAGTTACTTGCTTAGGTTTCTTCTTGCTTCGGCTTAATGGTAGAGGATTTTCAGTGTCGTTAATTCTTGCCCTGAAGTCTTCTTCTGTAACTCCGTGTTTTGCAAAAATCCTTTTAGCTTTTGCGCCAATTCCTGCTGTTGAATAGGGAACAGGTGCGTCATCTTCTATAACTTTAGGAATACCTGTGTCGGTTGTAGTCGCCCCTGCGGTTTCAGGAGAGAGAGGTTCTGTTGTTCCTGATTCCGCAGGGACTTCAACTACTTCAGCTTCACGGTTTAGGGAGGAATCAGCCGACCCTTCATTCGACTGAACTTGTGAAGCGTCTGTGGTTGCCTCTGCACTTGCGCCATCTGCACGAGTGACTAATTCTTCTCCGTCTGGACCATCAACACCATTTACCGCCGCTCTCCAATCAGCATAATCATCTTCAAACTTAGATACTCTAGCTTCTCTTTGTTTGATTTTAGCGGGGTCTTGTTCATCTACATTAAAACCAACAATCTGCTCTTGTTCTGTTTTAAGTCTTGCAGACATTTGTCTTAGTCTACTTATTCTTTTTACTACTTCACTCTGAGCGACCCATTCATCAGAATCTCTTCCATGAGTCTGAGCAACTTTATCTAATTGCTCTCTAGCATCTCTTAATTTTTCAACTAATAAATCTTCTTTAGCTTTGAAGTCCGCTTCCTCTACAGAAACCTCCTCTACAACTTCCTCAGCTTCTGTCTCAGGAGCCTTAGCGTCTTCGTCTATCTTTGCCTTAGTTTGCTCAACTAAATCTTCTGGAGTAGTTCCTGCTCTCTCCATAGAAACTACATCATCAGCTTTCCAGCCAAGTGCCTCGGCTTCTTGTACTGGCTTTAATGCGCCTCTTGTTCCTACCGCACCACCGACACCACCAAGACCACCACCTATTACACCGCCTGCGACTCCTCCGACTGCTGTAGATAATCCAAGTTCTCCAAGACTAAACTCGTCTCTAAGACCAATATTTTTTTCTGTTATTTGGTGGGCTGTATTAACTAGACCTTCTTGACCAGCACTAATACCGCCTTCAATTATTGCACCTCTTTTTGCACCAGCTTTTACGCCAGCCCATGTAGTATTTTTCCCAGCCGCGTAAGCCGCTCTAGCCGCTTGACCAGCAGTTGTGAATCCTTTTACTGGAGCTATAAAGTTTGTTGGGTCAGCAACCATTGCTGGTACTGCGTCTTTAACAAACTCCCATGTTCCCCTACCACCTTCTTCCCAGAAATCTGGGGAAGCGTTATATACTTGAGCTATTCTATTGGCTCTTTCTTTCTGCTCTTTGCTGTATCCGCTAGACTGATATGCTTCTTTACCAGCAGAGAAAACATTTAAGAACTGCCATGTCTTGTCTGAGTAGAGCTTATCTACTAAGTCTTCGTCTGAAAGGTTGTGGGTGTTTTCGCCTTTTTCGTAATAGAAATCACGAAGGTCTTTAAGAAATCGAGGGTCTGACATAGCGTTTCTAGGGTTAGAAACAACTTCAGATACATAATTCCCTGCCGAATTATTATTGCCTATGTCATTTTCGCCATAGACTAAATTAAATTTACTCATAACGGTTCTCCAGTTTTCCGCATATAGTAAAAACTATTATATATATTGCTTTTGGTCGTCCCTATTGAGGAGGCGTTTGTTCAAGCATCCAGTTTCTTATCTCTGATTGGTTGATTCCTCTAGGGAGATTGGGGTTTATACTGCTTAGAGGTATCTCTGGGTTTATAATAAAATCTGGCAATGCCCGTTTAGACCTCGGAGGTCTATTCGGGTC
>Ga0310343_10000032_pt1 | contig 57455 bp, 67 predicted proteins | sample HC15DNA2025_MG_FD_203519 | JGI IMG/M metagenome (GOLD analysis project Ga0310343, IMG submission 203519) | Marine microbial communities from station ALOHA, North Pacific Subtropical Gyre - HC15-DNA-20-25_MG | ecosystem: Environmental > Aquatic > Marine > Oceanic | place: Pacific Ocean: North...
ATATAAATCAATGGCAGGTTGTTGGACACAGTATGGGTGGTACCGTAGTATTATTTTCAATCTTAAATTCTGAATTAAATGAAAACATAATTTATAATACGGTTGCTACTGCTTTACATATGGATATTGACAAAGTTCCAATAACTACTAGAATGTCGATAGAAAAAAGATTTGAAAAATGTCCAGATAATTTAAATAGTTTTGATGAGGCATTTTCAAAAGGATTTAAAAATAAATTAGTCCAATGGAGAAATATTAAAGAATTTGACTCTCAGTTTAAGAAATATGATTTTGATCCATACGATAAAGAAATTAAAAATTCAATTGTTGTTCAATTTCCTGATAGCTTAAATGGAGAGCGTGTAGGCCATACTTCGAGCTTATATTTTGCAATTTTAGAAATTGTCAACTAATTCAATAGAGACAGGACAATGATCAGATCCCATTACATCTTCATGAATATCTGCATCGGCTACTGATTCTACAAAACCTTCATTCACAAAAAAATAGTCAATTCTCCATCCAATATTTCTTTGTCTTGCTCCAAAACGATAAGTCCACCATGAATATCTTTCAGGCTCGTCGTGAAATAATCTAAACGTATCAACATAACCATTTTCAACATATTCATCTAATTGAGCCCTTTCAACAGGCATAAAGCCGGAATTTTTTTCATTTGCTTTTGGATTGGCAAGATCAATCGGAAAGTGAGCAGTATTCCAATCCCCCGCAACTATTACATTGGTGCCAGATTCTACTTGCTCATTCAATATTACTAATAAATCGTCATAAAAATCTAATTTGTACTGTAATCTATGCTCATCTTTTTGTCCATTCGGAAAATAAATGTTATATAATAAAAAATTTTCAAATTCTGTAATCAATACTCTTCCTTCTCTATCATATTTCTCAATTCCCAATCCATATTGAACATCAAGCGGTTCATGTTTGCAAAAAGTTGCAACTCCGCTATAGCCTTTTCTAACTCCGGAATGCCAATATCCATGGTATCCATGAATATTTTGAAGTGAATCAGGTAATTGATCAAAATTTGCTTTTGTTTCTTGAATGCAAAGAATATCTGGAGATGTACTATCAATCCAAGTAAGGAATCCTTTTTTTTCTATCGCTCTTACTCCGTTTACATTCCATGAAAAAAGTCTCATTGGCTTAATTACTCCTTTAATTTTTAAAATATATTAATAAATTTAGCAATGAATTTTAAAGAAGATTTTAAAAAAGTTATTGAAGAAAACAAGATTGTACTTTTTATGAAAGGAACAAAGGAAATGCCTGTTTGCGGTTTTTCTAAAACGGTGGTAAGTGTTCTTGATCACTATGGAGTTGACTTTCATGATGTTAATATTCTTGGACACGAAGATATGAGACCAGCATTAGCTGAATTATCAGGATGGCCAACTTTTCCACAACTATTTGTTAATGGAAAATTACTTGGCGGTTGTGATATTACTGTAGAAATGCATGAGAATGGTCAACTTTTAGATGCTTTAGATGTTTAAATAAAGTCTATTGTAATAATAATATCTTAGTTCTATATTTTCTACGTTTTTGGCCCGTTCGTCTAGTGGTTAGGACTCATGGTTTTCATCCATGCAACAGGGGTTCGATCCCCCTACGGGCTGCTTCCTTTTCTGTAAAAAATTTTGAAAAAATAAGTTTTTTACAAAAAATAAACCGACCAGTCGGTTTTTTCTTGTTTTTTTCAATTTCTTGTATTTAAATTGTAATGTCAATATGAGTTAGTTGGGGCGGGGGAAATCCTTGATTGGTTCATACACTATGTATTTATATCTCAATTCTAAACAATATAATATACCTACAATCTCCCGCCTTACTCCATTTCAATAAAATAATTTGGGCTATGGTCTAATTGGCAAGACACCGAACTGTTAATTCGGATGATTCTGGTTCGAGTCCAGATAGCCCAGCTGGCTATCTATTAGATTGCAAAAGAGATTTTGCAGCATTTCCAACTTCAAAACCCTTATTGAAATCATTGTCTCTACTTCTTTTGAATGCTTGTTGAGCATTTTGACATGTAAGTACACCAAATAAAACAGGAATATGTGACTTTATAGAAATATTCATTATTCCATTTGATACAGCTTGACAAATATAATCATAATGATCTGTATCCCCCTTGATTACACATCCTAACGTTATCACTGCATCATATCTTCCAGATTCTACACATTTTTGTGCTGAGGCAGGCAATTCAAAAGCCCCTGGGACTTTAATTATATTTAGCTTATGATCTTTTAAAGATTTCTTGCATCCTTTCAAAAGACCATCTACAATTTCTTTATTGAATTCACTAATAATTACTGCAATCATTAATCTAACATATGGTTTAGTTTAGTCTTTTTTATTGATAAATATTTTTCATTGTGTTCTGATGGCTTGATTTTAACTGGTAGTCTATCAGCTATTTTTAAATCATGTCCCTCAAGCCCAATAAGTTTTTTGGGATTATTGGTCATAACAATTAATTCCTTTGCTCCTAAATCTTTCAAAATTTGAGCACCTACTCCATAATCTCTTAAATCTGCTTTAAAGCCTAATGCATTGTTGGCTTCAATAGTATCTAAATTCTTCTCTTGCTGAAGCTTATAAGCTTTAATCTTATTTCTTATGCCAATTCCTCTTCCCTCTTGTCTTAAATAAACAATAATTCCAGAACCTTTTTCAACAATTTTTTTCATTGCAAAATCAAGCTGGCTACCACAATCACATCTTAAAGAATGAAAAATATCTCCAGTAAGACATTCAGAGTGAACCCTGATTAAAATGGGTTTCTTAGTATCGATCTTTCCATAGGTTAATCCGAAGTGTACTTTATTATTATAGATGTCATCATACATATGTAAATCAAAATCACCAAATTTGGTTGGAAGTTTAATTTCTTCAACTTTTTTAATAATGCTTTCTTGTTTTCTTCTGAATCGTATAAGATCCTCAATAGAAATAATTTTTAAGTTATGTTTTTTTGCGAATTTCATTAACTCTAATCCTCTGAGCATTTCACCGTCATCTCCGATAATTTCGCAAATTACCCCACTTCTAGAAAAACCTGCAAGTTGAGCAAGATCCATACTTGCTTCAGTATGACCGGCTCTTCTTAACACTCCTCCATTACGTCCTACAATAGGAAAAATATGGCCGGGTCTAGCTAAATCAGAAGGATTAGTGCTGTCACTAACAATGGTCTTAATCGTTTTACATCTATCTGAAGCAGATATACCAGTTGTGGTTCCTTTGATAGCATCTACACTAACAGTGAATGCAGTTTCATGTAAGCTAGTATTTTTCTGTTCCATTGGTTCAAGATCTAATTTTTTTGCTCTTGGCTTTGAAACTGAAATACAAATTAAACCTCTGCCTTCTTTGGCCATAAAGTTAATATTTGCAGGAGTTGCAGCATCAGATGCCATTACCAAATCACCTTCATTTTCTCTGTCCTCATTATCAAGAACAATAACCATACCACCAGCCTTAATTTCTTTTATTGCAGAGCGAATAGTGTCAAATTTCATTTTCTTGCTTCCATAAAGTTTTCAATATATTTCCCTAATATATCAACTTCAACATTTACACTATCTCCAACTACCAAATTTCCAAAAGTAGTTAGCTCGATTGTATGAGGAATAAGTGCAACATCAAATGTATTTATATTCTTGCTTGCTACTGTCAAACTGACCCCATTTAAAGCTATAGAACCTTTTTCAACTATATATTTCTTTATATCGTCAGCCATTTCAAACGTCCAAGTAGATGATTTATCGAAGTTTTGAACATCATTAATTTTTGTGACACAATCAACGTGTCCTTGTACAAAATGTCCTCCCATTCTGGTTGAAGGCAATAATGCTCTTTCTAAATTTAATTCATCTTTTTCTTTCCAAAATTCAGCGGTTGTTCTATTTAAAGTCTCATTAACTAGTTGGACTTCGAATGAATTATTGTCAATTTTAACAACTGTAAGACATACTCCATTACAAGAAACACTATCGTTAATTGACACATCAAATGCATCATTATGATGTATACGTAAAATCATCCCGTCTTCATTTTTTTCAAATGAATCGATTTGTCCTTTTGTTTCTACTAGTCCTGTAAACATTTCTTTTTATATGTTTTTTTAATATCGCTGCTGAATGAAATTTCAGATACCAAATCTAAAGATGAACGAATTGTATCAAAATCACCTCTATAAAAAGGGATACCCTCATTAAATTTTTTTGGAGAAATATATTCATGAATTTCATCAAAATATCCACTTCGGACAAATGACGTTATGGTTTTTTCTCCCCCTTCAACAAGTAAAGATTGTACATTTTCCTTAAATAAATTGTCAAGAACAATTTTGATATTATTTTCTGGAAGTTTTTCGTTCAATGTTTGAAAAATTATAGGGTTTTTCTTTGAAACTTTTAGAGATGATGATAATGGATTTGAAGAAAGAATTACAATACGTGGATCTTTACCTAATCCATGAGAATCCAATGAAGGATTATCTTGTTCAATAGTATTTCTTCCAACTAAAATTGCATCGCAGCCAGACCTTGTGAGATGAACATCTCTTCTAGCATCTTCTTTAGTAATCCATTTTGAACTTCCATCTAAATGAGCTATAAATCCATCTTGAGTTCTGGCATATTTTAATATTATAAATGGTCTCTTATTTTCAAAAAATGTAAAAAATCTTTTATTTATTTTTTTAGCTTCAATCTGACAATCCCCTATCTCAACCTCAATGTTAGCTTTTTTTAGCTTATCTATTCCGCCCATAGCTTTTTTATTTGGATCTGCTGTAGCAATAATTACTTTTTTAAACATTTTTGATTTAATAATTGCATCAACACATGGAGGATTATTCCCAAAGTGTGCACAGGGTTCTAAAGTGACATATAAATCGGCATCTCTAACTGGAATATTCAGAGATTCAATAGCATTTACTTCAGCATGCTTTGTTCCAAATGCTTTATGATATCCTCTTCCAATAATCTTGTCATTTTTTACTATGACACAACCAACCAAAGGATTTGGATAAACTTTATTCGGATCAGCTTTTAAAGCTTCATTTATAGCTTGTTGCATAAAAAAGGAATTTTGCATTGTATTTAAATATTAGTTAAGAAATTGAGCTAACAAGCGATGAAAATGATGTACGCCCTGCTCTCTAGTTGGTGAATATCTTCCTGATTTATAAAATGATGACTGAATACCTTTATTAACATTTTCAACAATAAATTCATCTTCTCTTTCTACTTTATCAATATCATTGCCAGCACCTTTATGAAGTTTTGAATCATCAAAAACATATGTCATAAAAGAAACTTTAGTTTTATTAATAGACAAAGGTTTAACAACATTGATTGAAATACCCCAAGGATAAAAATTGAACATCATATTTGGGAAAAGCCAATAATAGTATGCTGCAATATTTTTTCCATAATCAATATGGTCTTTTGGAAAATCAAAAACTTCATTTGATTCATCTGAAAAACCTATTTGTAAATTACAGTGATCATAAAGAACTGTTTGATAATTACTATAATCTAAAACCTTATTTAATCCTTCATGAACAAATGGAATATGAAATCCTTCTAAATAATTATCACAATACAAAGCCCAATGACAATTGACTAGGTAATCTTTAGATAAATTGGCGTCAAATGAAAATTGATCTAAAGGTAAAAATCCAATTCTTTCATCCATAACATCTAACACGCCTTTAAATTCAAATTCAGGATTAATGCCAGCAAATAAAAAAGGGCCCCACTCTTCTATTGGGAAGCTATACAGATTGTCATTTTCTGATGGAAAATTTTTAGTTTGATCAAATTCAGGCATTGATTTAAAACTACCATCTAAATCAAATGCTCTACCGTGGTAACAACAAGTTAATTTCTTTGATTTTCCAGGTCCAAGTGCAACAATATTTCCTCGATGAGTACAGACATTTGTAAGACAATGGACTTTACTTTTATCATCCCTTGTTATTACAATAGGTTCTGTCAAAAAACCGTCAAGTATTGTCTGTGGTGTAAATGAGTTATTAAGCTTTATTTGTGAATTATCTCCAATAAACTGCCATGATTTAAGGAAAATATCCTGCTTGATTTTTTCAAAAACATTTAGATCTCTATAAAATGATGAGGGTAAGGTTTCAGCAATAGAAATATCAGAATGAATCTTAAATGATTTAGACATATAAAAATAAATTTACGTTAAAATAAAAAACCAAATCTTAAGCCTAAGTGTGTAGTGCCAAATTTATTAGCTATACTTGGCTCAATAAAAGGCTGACCTGCAGATGTATTATTTAAAATAAATGGGAGTGCAATTTCAAAGTATGTACTTTGAACCTTAAATGAATCAGTATCAATAACACCAGATGAACCATCTTCAACAGAATCAGGAGAATTGTAGATATTCTTCTCACTGCTAACACTTAGTTTTAATCTTGGAATCATATAAAAACTAGCATTTGTCTCAATTTCTTTATAGGCACCAAATTCAAAAGCATAAAACTTTCCATAAAAATCTTGATTCAAGAAATCTAAAGCATCACTAGTATAATTTTTTGTTCCATATCTGGCGCCAATAGATAGATTTAATGGAAGATTTGAACTAAAAAGTGTTTGGCTTTCATTAAGATAATAAGTTAAGCCAAAGGAGAATGTTTTATCTCCAACATCAGGGTTCTCTGATCTAAAATTTTCAACAAAATTAAAGTTTTCGTCCTCAGAAGTAGATACTCCTTCTTCCATTGAAAAAGTATATATGTCTTTTTTATCATTTAGCGAGTAGCCGTAACCTAAATCAATTCCAAAAATACCATTATATACATAACCTAAACCAATAGAGTTGCTATAACTATCTCTTAAAAACTTACCTTCTCCAAAAAAATCAACATTTTGATCATGTTTAAACGAAACTGTAAAACCAGAAAATCCTTCTGGGACTATATGAGTTTGAGCATTTAAGAAAGAAAGTAATGCAATTATTGTTGTTAATAGTTTTTTCATCTAAAAAATTTACTGAATGAATAAGTCTTTAAGAATTTATTTTTTATTTTTTTCAATTAAGTCTACTAGCTTGCCAAAAATTAATTCAGTTTGCCTTGGAGCTCCAACAACAATATCACGAATGATTCCATTACTGTCTACAATGAAATGCCCTGGAGCTACTGGCGTAAAGTCATACATAAGAGATCTCGATATTGAGCCATGCTCATAATTGAACTCTGTTTTTTCAAGAAAAGATTTAATATCTGGGACAGTATCAAAACTTAAAGCTAGAAAATGGATATCTTCATTTTGATATTGATTAACTAAGTCATTTAAATATGGCATTTCAGCGATACATGGACCACAATTAATGTACCAAAAGTTGATTACCAACAATTTACCTTTATAGTCTGAAAAGGATTTTACACTTCCATCAATCATTTGTAAAAAATCACCATTAGGAAGTGGCTTATCTTTCCACTGATCATTAATTCTTTTATTAAGAACTGCTCCTTGCCCTCCTGATCTTCTGAGCTTATTCTCCTCAATAAGATTCTCTATAGCATCATCGGGAACAAACCCTCTCAAATCTTCATAATCTTGAAATAAAATGTACTCAGTATTATTGTTGTCTTGATCATATCTTCTAAGTGCTTGGATATTATCCATATATTGAACAAGACTATCTTTTTGAACATCGGTAAGTATATTCCCCTGAGCATCTTTAAACACAATTCCATTTGTTATTTGTTGAGATTGCTGAGCATCTTCCTTTAAGGATTCTTCCGTTGAATTACTTTGAGATTGAGCTGGTTTGGCGCCTTTATCTGGCATCTCACTCTGACAAGCTATTAAAAATAATATTACTATGGTTTGTAAAATTCTCATTTCTGTCGATTCAAATATAGTTTTAATATAAACAAAGCTGAAACAACAATACATATAACACAAAACCATAAAAATATTGCTTCAAAATTCTCTTTTAACCAGAGAGCTGTTCCAGATAATTCTTCTTTTTTAATTAAATACATAGTACTTTCGCAGGCAAATTTAAGCAAAAATATGATAAAAACATTATTAACAAGCAACATAGCATTAATAGCCTTTCTTTCAATAGGAATTATTTTTCTATTGGTTGGGTTAACTGCAAAAAAGACGAACGAACCTTTAGAAAAATCTAAAGCAATTGCGAGCTTTTATGATTTGAAAGCGACATCAATTGATGGTGAGGAGATTAATTTCGAACAATTTAAAGGCAAAAAAGTATTGATTGTCAATACGGCGTCAGCCTGTGGCTACACATATCAATATGAGGGCCTTCAAAAACTTCATGACCTTTATGGTGAAGATGTTGCTGTGCTTGGATTTCCTGCAAATGACTTTATGTTCCAGGAAAGAGGCTCTGATTCAGATATTGCTGAATTTTGTGAAAAAAATTATGGTGTTACTTTTCAAATGTTTTCAAAAATTACAACTAAAGGTAGAAACCAAAGTCCAGTTTATACTTGGCTCACAAATAAAGATTTAAATGGCTGGAATGAAAAAAAACCTACCTGGAATTTTTGCAAGTATCTTGTAAATGAAGACGGTGATTTAGTAGCATTTTTTGATAAATCTGTAAAACCTCTTTCAAAGGAAATAACTGGTTTACTATAATGTTTCGAAAGATTTTCATTTTTCTTTCATTTATACTGTTTTCATGTAATCAAAATTATAATCAATCTATTAGTTTATATGGGGATGATTTCAATTATGATTCAATACAATCAATATCTTCTTTAATTGATAATCCTAATCAATTTCTAGACAAACAAATTGTTACAGAAGGTAAAATTGTTGATGTTTGCCCTATGAAAGGCTGTTGGATAGAAATTAAAGATTCTGATTCTGGCCAAATAATTCGAGTTAAAGTTCAAGATGATGTGATTATCTTTCCAGAAGATTCAAAGGAAAAAAAAGTTATAGTTAATGGGGTTTTTACAAAAATTGAGTTTACAGAAGATCAAGCTGTAAAATGGAAAATACACCTTACAGAGGAAAAAGGATTAAAGCTTGAAGAGAGTGATGTGACCTTAGATTCATCTGACTTAATAGAATATAGAATTAAAGGTTTAGGTGCTAAGATTATTACTGAGCTTAATTAAGCATACATCATAATTAAACTTATAGCCATTATAATCATTCCGATTGTTACACCAATGATTGTATCACTTGGCTCACCATATTCTTTAGCAACAGGTAATAGTTCATTTAAAGCAACATAAACCATTATTCCTGCACAAAATGCAAAAGATATACCAAATAAAGCTTCATTGAATACAGTTCTAAATACTATAAATCCGATTAATGCTCCAATTGGTTCTGCGAGACCAGAAAGAAATGAAATGTAAAAAGCTTTTCGCTTGCTTTTAGTTGCATAATAGATTGGAACAGAAACTGCAATGCCCTCTGGAATATTATGTACGGCTATTGCAGTGGCAAGTGTAACACCAATAGCGGGATCATATACAGTAGCAGTAAAAGTAGCAAATCCTTCAGGAAAATTATGAATTGCCAAAGCAATTGCTGAAAAAACACCAGCTTTAATTAATACAGATTCATTTTTATCTTCTGATCTAGAAATAAAATCTGCTATTGAATGATGATCAAATAATTGATCAATAAGAAGCATTAATAATAATCCAACAACAAATCCTGTAACCGTTATCAACTTACCAAAATTCATTCCATAAATTGCTGTTAACGATTCAAAAGATAGTTGCATTAGCTCGACAAAAGATACATACAGCATGATTCCAGCAGATAAGCCTAGTGCGATTGCTAAAAAACGTTTATTAAATGATTTTGTAAAAAGCGCTAAACCGCTGCCAATTCCTGTACTTAATCCTGCAAACGTTGCTAAAGCAAACCCTAGATATATATTATTTAATTCCATAATTTTACTGATGTTCAATATAGCAAAAATATTAATATCTGCACTAATTATATTTGCCGCATCAGAGATTGGAAAAAGAGACTCTCTCTTAGGGGCTATAATTGTATCTCTTCCAATGATCTCTTTGATTACAATTTCATGGATTTATTTTGAAACGAAAGATGTAGATAAAATAATTGATTTTTCCTATGGAGTGTTTGCAATGATTATGCCTTCATTATCATTTTTTATTACGTTGCCATATTTTTTAAAAAGAATCAATTTTATTCCCAGCATGTTTCTTTCAATTTCAATTATGGTAGTATTATATTTTGCTTTAAGTATGTTATATAAAAAAATTGGAGTAGAAATTTAAAATGAAAACATTACTAATCTTATTCTTAATCTTTGCAAGTTTTTTAAAAGGAGCTGACACGATGAAAACAGTTAAATCAGTAGATTTGGAAAAATTTATGGGTAAATGGTTTGTGATTGCCCTAGTTCCTAATATGATTGAAAAAGGAGCTACAAACTCTTCAGATACTTACGTTTTAAATAAAGATGGTACTATAGATATTACTTACGATGCTATTAAAGATGGTCAAGCAAGACAGATTAAGCAAAAAGGTACCGTGATAAACAAAACTTCAAATGCAGAATGGACCATTCAAATGAGAAAACCTTTTATTCCATTTATGAAATTTCCATTTAAAATCGTTTATGTTGATGATAATTATGAATATATGGCAGTTGGTTATCCTAAAAATACTATGGGTTGGATAATGGGAAGAACGTCAAAAATAACAGATGAAGAATATAAAAAAATTATCACTTCATTAGAAAAGCTAGGTTACAAAAAAGAACAATTTGAGTTTGTTAAGCACGACTAGTCTTTTTAGGTACGGGGTCATAACCTTTCCCGCCCCATGGATGACATTTTATAATTCTCTTCATGGATAAATAAAGACCTTTAAATAAACCCCACGTTTTTAAAGAATCCATACAATACTCAGAACATGTAGGTTGAAACCTACAATTCGAACCTAATAATGGCGAAATAAGTGTTTGATAAAATTTTATTATTAAAATGAACGGGAAGATAAAAATTTTATTCATCTTTTTTGAAATCTTTATAGAGCATACTGGTTTGAATATCTTTATTCCCTTGATATTTTCCACTCTTGTAAGGCTCTACATCACCTTCTACGGAGTGATAAAAAATTTGACAAATTTCAACAGAAGGATAAATTTTTATTGGTTGAACACAAAAAATCTCTAAAGTCCAATAACCCTTAAATCCAACATCGCCGAATCCTGCTGTTACATGAACAAAGAGCCCTAATCTACCAACTGATGATCTTCCTTCCAGCATTGGTACTAGATTATGTGTCTCAGTATATTCAATAGTTCTTCCTAAATATAACTTTCTGCTTTCAAGCAACAATCCATCCTCTGGTATAATAATTTTCTTAGCAGAGTTATCTTCTTTCATGTCCAGAGGGCTATTTTCGTAAACCATCAACTCATTATGGAGTCTTAAGTTGTAACTATTTGGATTGATCTGATTTTCATTGAAAGGTTCAATGATGATATCTTGATCTTTACGTTTAAGAATTTCTTTTCCTGATAAAATCATAGTTTGTATTCGAGGTTATATAATTTTTTTTAGGTTACAAAGTATTTTTTGTATCTTTCTATATGGATTTCCTATCATGGTGGCAAACTTTACCCTCAAAAATGGATCCGGTACTAATTTCAATTGGTCCATTAACCATTTACTGGTATTCAACAATGTATCTTGTTGCTTTTGGTGTAGTATATATTCTCTGCAGCAAAAAAATTAAGCAAAACAAGTTTAATAAAATTAATCTAGAGCAATTTGAAGACCTATTATCATGGTGTTTTATTGGATTATTAATTGGAGCAAGATTTGGATACGTCATTTTTTATAATTTTGAATATTACCTTTCTAATCCATTAGAAATTCTTCTTCCTTTCAAATATTATAATGGTAATTGGATATTTACTGGAATTGCGGGTATGTCCTACCATGGAGGCGTTATTGGAGTAGTAACTGCAATATGGCTTTTTAGTAGAAAAGTAAAATTACATTTATTTGAATTAGCAGACTTTTTGACTGCTGCTATTCCTTTGGGCTATTTTTTTGGTAGAATTGGAAACTTTATAAATGGAGAACTGTACGGCAGAACAACTGATGCATCTATAGGAATGTATTTCCCTAATTCAGGTGATAATGTATTGCGCCATCCATCCCAATTATATGAAGCGTTGTTTGAAGGAATTATTCTTTATTATGTGATTAAATCATTTAACAAACATAATAAACTTGGATTCAATAGTGGTACATATGTGTTTGGTTATGGGCTTGTGCGATTTTTCATTGAATATTTTAGAGAGCCAGATGCTCACTTAGGATTTATTCTTTTCAATTTAAGTATGGGCCAACTTCTATGTATAGCGATGATGCTCAGCGGAATATATATCTGGTATGTTGGCAATCAAGAAACTGCTAAAGCTCAAACTTAAACGCTGGTTCTTCAACAGTCATAGTTGAAGACTGCACATTCTTTGTTCCGTAAACATTCATGATGTTTTGTTGCTTTTGATACATGTCCATGAATATTGTATTAAATACAGCAACATTAGATGGGGAATTAAATTTATCAATCTCTAAAAAAAATAAAGTGAAATCTCCATCAATTTTCTTTCCAAGATATCTCCAATAATGATCTTGTATAATAAAATTATCTGAAAGGTAATCTATTATAAAATCATCAATCTCTTTGTTTTCACGCTCGGAACCTAAATTAGCTAGATTAAAATCAGCTTTTTTTAATAATGCTTCTATATCGTGGGTAAAAGTTTGAATAGTTATCTCTAAACTTTTTTGATTATCACTTAAGCGCACCTCGGTTGTAGTTAAAAAAAACTGATGGCTAAAAACAACCGAGTGTAATAAAATTATTTGAAAAAATAATTTATACATTATTTATTTGTCCTAATATTACTTCGAATCGCTTTGTTTAGCTCTCTGCATTGGATTTGAACCACCATACCATGATGAGCTATCATACTTATAGATATCAAATAAAGTTGGCTCATTCTTTGGTGGCCAATGATTATTGTCTCTGAATGTATCAGCAGTTTCTCTAAAAGGATCCAATGTGAAGCTTACAACCTTCTTTTCAGTTTTAAACACCTTGGATACTTCTGGTCTATTAAATCTCCAAATTTCAACAGGTATTCTTACAACATCGGTTGATCCATCTTCAAATGTCATTTCAATAATCAATGGCATCACAAGTCCGCCAATGTTTTTGAATTTAATCTTGTAGAAGTGATCATTTCTTTTTACTAATCTTCGTTCATTGTCAGATAGCTCATCCAGTAATTCTTCATACTGGCTTTTACCACTCATTTTTTCCATGATTTTGGCTTTCATTTCATCTGAAAGATCAGCATCATTTAACATTGTTTCATATCTTCTACGTTGGCTGGCATCAGTTATATCAGCAAACTCATCATAAGAGTCATAAAAGTCTCTTGTTTTAGGATCTCTATCTGTAACTGTTTGCTTAATATCTTTTTCGTCTAACATTGCAGCATAATATTTTTTGTCTTCTTTATCTTTCTTTTCTGCTGCTCTTTTTTTGGTTGGATCAATCTCTAACTGGAACCACTCAACTTCTTCGATGGATAAATCTACATGGTCATTTGTAAAGAACCATCCTCTCCAAAACCAGTCCAAATCTACGCCAGATGCATTTTCCATAATTCGGAAAAAGTCAGACGGTGTTGGATGTTTAAACATCCAAGTTTTTGAATATTCTTTGAATGCAAAATCAAATAACTCTCTACCCATAATAGTATCTCTTAGAATATTTAATGCAACTGTAGGTTTACCGTACGCATTTGCACCAAATTGATAAATGGATTCAGAATTTGTCATTATTGGCATTATGTTAGATTTATCTCCTCGCATATATCGCACGATATAGTCTTGGTTGTTTCTAGGATGAAATAACTCTGAGTCCCATGCTCTTCCTGCCAAATCATCCATAAAGGAATTAAGACCTTCATCCATCCATGTCCATTGTCTTTCATCTGAGTTAACAATCATAGGAAACCAGAAGTGTCCAACCTCATGAATAATTACACCAATTAATCCTCTTTTAGTTCTTTCAGAATATGTACCGTCTTCTTCTGGTCGATATCCATTAAATGAAACCATTGGATACTCCATTCCCATACGATCAATATGAGCTGAAATTGCAACAGGATATGGATAATCAAATGTATACTTTGAATAAAAATCAACAGTGTGTGCTACAGCTTTGGTAGAATATTGCCCCCATAGAGGGTTTGCTTCATTAGGATAGTAGGACATAGCCATTACCGTATTATCGCCTACTTGTACACCCATGGCATCCCATATATATCTTCTTGAAGCAGCAAATGCATAGTCTCTCACATTTTCTGCTTTAAAGTGCCATGTTTTTTGTCTACTTGTTTTTGTTTCAAGATTTTCTAATGCTTCATCCTCTGTAACAATCAAGACTGGTTCTTTGGATTTTTTTGCTTTTTCAAGTCTATTAATTTGTTCATCAGTAAGCACTTCATCTGGGTTCTGTAATGCTCCGGTAGCTCCAACAACAAAATCCTCAGGTACGGTGATTTTTACATCATAATCTCCGAAAATTAATGTGAATTCTCCTCTACCTAAGAATTGTTTATTTTGCCAACCATATACATCATTATACATACACATTCTTGGAAAGAATTGTGCTATAGTATAGATGTAATTATCGTCATCCTCAAAATATTCATATCCTGATCTTCCACCGTCTCTGATATGATCATTAATATTATACCACCATTTAATCTTGAAAGTATAAGTACCTCCAGATTGAATTGGTTCAGGAACATCAATACGCATCATGGTTTTATTGATTGTATAAGGAACATTTTTATTTTTTTCATCTCTAACATACTGAATTTTGAAACCGCCATCAAAATCACGATAAAAGTTTTCTAATGTTCTTGATGAGACTGTACTACCAATAACCATTTTCTCATTTCCTCTTTGCGCTGAAAGATCACCAGTAGATTGAATTTTATAGGAATCTGAATCTAAGGCTCTAACATTTTGTGTGAGCTCCATCCATAAATAATTCAATGCATCAGGAGAATTATTGTAGAACGTAACTGTTTCTTCTCCATAAAGTCTTTGCTTGTTGTCATCAATTCTCAATTTCATATCATAATCTGCTCTTACTTGCCAGTATTCATGTCCTGGATAACCAGCAGCAGTACGATAAGTGTTTGGTGTTGTGATGTCTTCATTTAATTGTTTAAAACGATCTAAATTGATTTGGTAAGAATTAAAATGTCTATTTTCTTCAAGCTCAACATTATCTTGAGCAAAAATCATTGAAAATAGGCACAAAATTATTGCGGTTTTTTTATACATATTTATATCTCCTAAAATTGTATGAACTAACAATGTAAGTATCAAATAATGATGTTGTAAATAAAAAAAAGATGTTATCTTTATTACGTTAAGGAGACAATTATGGTTAAAAAAATACTTTTTATTCAAAATAGAACTGGAATTAAACGTTCAAATTTCTTTGATCACTGGGAAAATATCCATGCACCTCACATGGTAAACGTTCTTAAACCGCAAAAATATATTCTTACATTCTTTGAAGAAGATATTGAAAATGGATGTTGTGGAATGGCAGAGCTTTGGTTCAATTCAGAATCTGAATACCAAGAAGCAATGGAACGAAGAAAAACAGAATATGGTTCCTCAGATAATTGGCATGATGTAGCTAAGGCATGGCCAGATCCTGATCGCTATGAATACACTGGAAGAGAAATTAAAATAGTCGATAATACTTAGGTAATGTCAGCTAAATATCTTTTTCCCATATTAATGGGTAGTTTTTTCATTTTTTATGTATCACTCATGTTGCGCCAACCCTCATTTAGTTTTCAAGAAGGTGATATCTTCTTTCAAGATTTAGATTGTGGACCACCGTGTGATGCTATTGAAGCAGTAACCCAAGGCTATATGGGATCAAATTTATCTCATTGTGCAATTATCACCGAAGTTGGACCTAATCTTAAAACCATCAAATTAGCCGAAGCAATAGGAGAAAATGTTACAGAAACCACGTTGGAAGAATTCTTAAATAGAAGCAACAAAGTACTTGTTGGAAGACTGAAAAAAGAACATGAAGTGTTAATTCCAACTGCTCTTAAACATATCAAAGATAATTTACTTGGGAAACCTTATGATTTTATTTTTGATATCACTGATGATACCTATTATTGTTCTGAAATTATTTATGAAGGATTACAGGTTGCAGATAGTAATCAACAAATTATGCAATTAAATCCAATGACATTCAATGAACCTGGTACAAATACTCCATTTATGCATTGGATAGAATACTATAAAGAATTAAATCATGAGATTCCTGAGGGTGAACTTGGATTAAATCCAGGAGGAATGTCTAGATCTGAAGGAATAGATATTATTTATATGTTTGAAAAGCCTTCGGGATATGTAAATTGAAAAACTTATTGCAACTTCTGATAAGTATTCAAATAAGAACAATCATCACAAGCATTTATTTCTTTTCCTTTATGATTGTAAAATTCTTGTTCGGGAGCACTGTCCTGTAATAAACAATCTTTCATTTCATCCAAAGTGGATTCAATCCAATCCCAGTTACATTCTACAGAGACTAACGAACGCCTAAAACGCATAAGTGACAACTCTTCATTTGGTTCTAAATGCTTATCTTGGATAGCATTATAATAAACTAAATAGGCAGTTTTGGAAACTTCATATCCCATTTTGTTCAATAACCATGAATACCATTCTAATTGAATCTTTAAAGAAGCTCCAAATGATACGTCATCAAATGTGCGAATATTTGATATTTTTGATGTTGCCTTACAATCTACAATATATAACATATTGTTTTCGTCAACTAAAACATCATCGATAATTCCGCAAAGCAACCAATTAAATTTTTCATAATGATGGGTAGCACCAATAAATGATTTCATATCATCTCGCCACTCTTGAATCAATTTAAAATCTTCAGGATTAAATGGCTTAAGTGATAGATTATTTTCAGAAAATACTGGATGCACAATATCATGAGTTCTGCAATAATCCATATCATTTTTAAAACAAGCATCTACTAAGTTGTTTAATGGTAATGGAAGTGACTTTAGTCTTCTTAAGCCTAAATTCATCGCAAAATAAAAACATCTTTTACATTTTAAAAATAAATCAACTTTTCCTCGACTAATAAATAATGGAGTTGAATGATCTGCTTTGAATCTAGTTCTAAGTTCAGAAATAGTATTATCATTGATTAAAATTTTTCGATTTATCTTCCAGTTTTTTCCGGTAGTTTGAGAAGAATATTTTTGCTTTCTGTTCTTTTCTTGATTTCTTAGAACTTCTCTAGGATGATAGGTGTTATCAGGCATCAATTAAAAATTATATCGTACTCCAATAGCAAAATCAAAAAATGACTTACTTAAATCATCAAGTACTGGCTTTGCATCAAGTTTAAAATCAAAATTGAATGCTATATCTATCTCATCTGTTACGTTTAAAGCAAATTCTGTAATATTTAGTATCCGATATACTTCCAGATCAGAGATATCAAATTGTAAATAAGATGTATTACTTACAAACCAATTTGAACTGAGTTGTTTATTTAAGGTAATATAATTTGTTGACTTAATACTATCAGATTTTAGTATGGATGATCCATCATATTTTTCATGTTCATACATCATGCCAATTCCGTAATTCAAATTATCTAATTTTGTACTTTGTAATGTATAGCGCAAACCCATTCCTAGTAAATTTCTATTTAATAGAGATCTAAAATTATCTAATTCAACTTGACCAAAAGTTTCTAACTCAAAAGATAGCAGGGGAATAACATATCTTATATGAATAAACCCCTTATTTTCTTGAATATCTTTGATAGAATCTACTGTTTGCTCGCTATACTCACCCTCCACTACTACAAGAATAGATGATTGATTATCAAATAGTTTATCAAAGCGAAGTTCTGAAGTTAATTCCCAATTATCTTTATTGTTTTGAGTTGCAATATCTGAATCAATTTCTACTGAAAAATTAGTTCTATCCAATTCAGGGTTACGGAGTCCTTCAATGTTTACTTGTCCAATCACTGAAGAAACGCTAAGGATTAATAATAAAAAAAATCGAAACACTATCTTTTAACGGTAATGTCAGCTGTTTGAAGAATATTGACGTAAGCTTCCATTAATTCTTCTTGAGCATCTTCAATATCTTTTGCAAATCGTTCTTGTAATTTAGCAATATTTTTTACAGCATTTTTTGCTTTAGACTGCGAACTACTTTTAAATTTATATTCACCTCTTGATGTACTAATTCTGCTATTATTAATAACATCTTTCATTTTACATCTTTTTGCAGATCCTCCACCTGGACAATCAACTTTTACTTCCTGATTCATTATTTCTTGTTCTTCTCTATAACCCATTTTAAACTCCTTTCAACTCATTTTTGTACTAAAAAATTTAAGTGTTCGAAAAGCATTAACATCGCTAAAGTATCAAGTTCACAATAATTTTTTAACGCGTCAATTAAATTATCTTTTTCTTTTATCGATATGATGTCAGAAAATTGAATTAATTGAAATGCTTTCATTGCTGCTGCTCCATCAGCTAATAACTCTCCAAAATAGGCATTCGAAGAAGCAACATCAGATTTTATTTTTGGCAGTAACTTATACGGATCTAAAACCATACCATTTTCTTCTTTAAAAAATATTTGACCTGATAAATTTTCTCCAAATGTCAAAGGCTCGGAATACTTCTCTTTTAAAAATGGACTGGATTGCATAATGGCTGGCAATACAGCTTTTAAAGAGTTTGAACCTTTCATTGAAGGATGATAATAGTGCTTTAATACAATATCCTTTAAATCAATTAATGCTCTTTCTGGTTTATTCTCATTTGGAGAAAAAGTAATTGAATCCAAAAATAATATACATTCTGAATAATGTACTTTATCAAATTCTTCCATTCTACTTTTTACACTTTTCAGTACATAGTTTTCGTAATTAGAATACATAAAGATGCTTCCCTGATCATTTCCAAGCACTTTGTAAAGCTCTTCAATACATTCAAAACTCGGATCATGATTATCTTGTTTTGCAATCCACTCGAAATGGTTAATAGTTCCATCTTCGTTTAAAGAGTGACAAGAAAATTGAGTGGCTAACATTGTAAAAGGTTTTTGGTTTTTATGAAATGGTAAAGCCACTTGGCATGTTTCAAAATCAATAAAATGATAAGGAAACTTCCAACTATTGATTTTTGATTGCAAAGATTCTTTATTGATTAAATCTCCAATATTTGATGAACCATTTGAAGATTCTATTTGTAATTGCTGTCTTGCAAATGCTTTTGTATTTGGATTCATTGTTGGAAAATTATTAGAATTCATTTCTTCCAATGTATGAAAACCCATATCAATAAAATCCTGAGATTTTTTATAGTTCCATAATTCAAAAATATGATTTTTTTGAGGATCATATGACGGAAACTCTTCAAACCAACACTCATCAAATCCACTTTTTTGATCGCTTACTTTGAATTCACAATTTTTACAAAAACTGCCTACTCTATCAATTTGGGGATTATGTTCTAAAAAAATTTTAGCACTATTTTTTATATCTAATGTAACAGATGTGCCTATTTCTTCTACATAATCGAAATATGCTTGACTAGAGTCTTTACGTTTATTTTTGTACAACCATGCTAAATAATATGCGATGAAGAAAAACCCTCTTAATGGTGTTGATTTTTTTATGTTTGTGAATGGAAATTTTAATTGATCTGAATAGTGTCCACTGCTATCTTGATTTTTTGAGGGAGTAATAATTAGTTCCACTATATCTGTAACATCTATTGTTGTCATTAAGCTATCATTTAATTCTTTTTTAAAGTTTGATAAAAATTCTGTTTCAGATAGTTTCTGCAATTCAACATCAACTCTTTTATTTTTTTTCTTAAGAAAAAAATATTGATTCAATTTATCTATGTTTGATGGTTTGTCTTTATCTAATAACATCATATATGCCTTAAAATCAAATTGTTTATCAGAAAAGTCTTTCTTAATAATACCGTATTGAAAGGCTATGTCAGCAATATAAGGGCTCCATTCTTTTTTGACTTCGGTAATGCCATTCTTTTCTTTGTAAAAACTATCTTTTGAACTGATAGATTTTGATTTTACTTCATAAATTTCAATTAATGATCCTGTTTTTACTAATAGATCGACTCTGATAAAAAAATCATCAATCACATGAGCTGATTCAGCAATAATAATATTATCCTGTTTTAGGAAATCGTCTGTTCTATCAACACATGAGGGATAATTCAAATCTGAACTTAAATCTTCGAAATGATGATTTGGATATTTTGCTTTAATAACAAATTTTGCATATTCGCCAACTTGATGTCCACCATCTGCATGAACCTGTAAAAATTCATTTTCATTTTTTGATGATGGATATGCTTTAGATAAATAATAAAGTTTTGTTGGACATTCTAAGCCTATTTTGAAACGAGTTTTTGTTAAGAATTGATCTGTACTGCTCATAAATTTTTCTTTTTTATGACAACTCTGTCATTGATTAAAATAGTCGTCAAGCTCTTCGTCTGATAAATTGTTTAGTGCAAACATATCATTGTCAGACTGCAATGATTCTTCCCATTTTCTTTTATGTTCTTCTTGCCTTTTAATATCTCTTTCTTTGTTTGCTTTATTGTAAGCTTTTTGAATTCTATTTGCTTCTTTTTCAGCATCTTCATGTGACATACTAGGATTATTCTTCATTATATTTTTTATTATATATTCTTCCATTATTTTTCCTGTATTACTGATTTTAATTCCATGTCTGTTAAATGCAAAATAAGACAATATTTACTATCTTGTACTCTTCCTTCTAAAAATGCCCTATATGGCTTTCCCCCATTGTTAAGCACTAAAGGTTGTTTACTGTCTTCGCCTGCTGTGAGCATCATTAATGAGTCCTCATTTGATAACTTCTGAGCCATATCAAATAAAAAGTCATATGTAAGTCCATTAATATGAAATAATTGATATTTTTTATTAAATACCAATTTTTGATATATCTTATTTTTAGGATATAGTTTTCCTGTCCAATGTACCGGATTAATTTGATCAATATTTTCTTCAAGATATCGGGGAGTTCTTTCTTCTTTTAATGTTCCATCAGGAAGAAATACTTCTTCAGATTTATAGATGTGGTATACTACTTCTTCTTTATCATTGATATAGATTTTATCAGTATCTTCAAGAAATTTTCCTGTCAATTCTAAATCAATTTCTGGATCATCTTTGATTAGCGCGTTTGACAATTGCTCTGAATCTCTAAATTGATGTAAGAGAGAATGTAAGCTATTTTTACTTGAAAACTTTAATAAACGCTTGTTTGTAAGGGGTTTTTTATCATCAACGTTCACCATGAATATTTTTGAAGAGGAAGGCGCAGATTTAAATAAAACTTGGGCATTACGTTTTTTTTCATTAGATAAATTAATATATCGCATCTTAAAGCATCCCAAAGTCAAATTCATCTTCAGATTGTTGTTCTTCTTCTAATTCAACAACCTCTTCCTCTTTATTCTCAATACCAATAAATTCAAAACTTGCTGGCGTTCCGACTACAACAAAAATGTGCTCATTGCTTGATAAGATAAATGCATCATCTGTTTCATAATCTGCGCGATAATTAAACGGAAATGTTAAAACAATTTTATCCTTGAGTATATTTAATAAACCATCTTTATTTTCAATAACATTCAACTGGTAAACAGATTTTACGTTAAGAGAAAAGTATTTATCTAAAGTTGATTGTTTTAACTCTGTATCTATATCATAGGTTGATGGTACTTTTTCAACTAGGTTGTTATCTAAATCAACTCCTACCAGATTTGATCTAGATATATATTCTCCTTTTTCATTAAAGCCCTGAAGAGTGGTTGATTTCGATGGAAGAATATGCGAACCATCTGCAATAGATGCAGAAGAGCAAGGGTTTTTATCCTTGTCATTTACAACTATTTTGGACCATCCATATAATTTCTTACGATCTACTTTAACAAACTCAGCAGAAAAAGATAGTTTATCAAAAATAAGTGTAGCTTTACGAGCCATAGTCTATTTAATTAGTGCATAATAAGCATCTTCATCTAAGATATCTGCACCGTGCTTCTTGGCAGCTTTTAATTTTGTGCTTTTACTGTTATGCGCTACATTTGCACCACATACCAAGATTTCTGTTTTTGAATTCACTGAACTTTGTATTATGGCACCAAGATCTTTTGCTTGTGCTTTCATATCATCGCGATCGCCTTTTTCCATTTTTCCAGTAAAACATATATGCTTTCCTTTAATTGAACTCATTTCTTATCCTTTCATTGTAGTTTATTTAATTCTTCTTCCCAATTATAATCCGTTTTGTAAACATCACTAACAATTGGTTCTTTAAGATTTTTTATTATTCTTTTTTGACAACTTATTAAGCCTTTCAAAAGAGTTTTTTTGATTAAAATATCTTTCTCTCTTTTATCAAAATATATTTGAAAAAAAGCTACAATATTGTTTTTATCTTTCTCTGAAATATTATTTTCACTCTTATTTAATTCAGTATACGGATAACCAATCACTGCTAGTTTTTTCTTCAAATCATATTCAGCTTGTAAAATTTGTTCAAAGTTTTTCCAATATAATTTCCATAACCCTTCAAAAATCCAATCTAAATTAGCTTTTAAGGTGTTATCAAGTAAATCATCTCTTGAAGCATTTTTAATGAATGAAACGTAATTTGATCTATTCAAATCAATGTAATTTACTTCATAATTTGGAACATTACTCCATATCTTACTTTCTTCATTGTTGCTAAAAATTTTGTCTAAATGTGTAAACATATCAAGTGAATTCGTTGTATTATCAATTTCTGATACCAATTTTTTATCTTCCTCTAACCTTTGGGAATCAAGATCCACTACATCTTTAAAGATTTTATGATCTAATCTTAAATCATATAATATTGAAATCATTGCTTTTTTAATCCACTTTTTTTCATTCCTTGATTCATTCCATCTTTCAAAATAAATACCAAGAATAAATCCCATAAAAATCTGAAATACATCATATATAAATGCTATCATAAATATTCCTTTGTTACTCTAACTACAATTCGTGCAAATTCTAATCCAGTCGTCATCATTATCTATCGGAGTCGAATCACAAAACAAGACTGAATCCCAACATTCATCACAATCTACACTCAAAGTTTCCATAAAATTAATTTTGGTTAATATTAAACTAGTTAAAAATTCATATCCATTTTCATTTGAAACATATAACGCTGTTTCATGTTGAATGCTTTTCTGTTCAGAAGATAAATTTTTAAAATCCGATTTCCATTTTTTAACTTCCTCACTTCCAATATAAGATTCAAGCTCATCAATATTATCAAAAGAAACACTTTTATGAAAACGCATTCCTCCACCATTCTCATGTTCAACATCATGTTCATCAATAAAGAGGATTTGTAAATGACTATAATAGTCGTTTAGGTTGCTTTCAAACTCCATTATTTCACTGATAACATATTCATCAATTGCTTCCCACCAAAAATCTTCATTAAAATTGTCATTCATAATTATAACTCTATTTCAATTTTTCCTTTTAAAAGGCAGGTACTAGTATCTGTGCCATAGTCATATAATATTTCATCAATGATGGTTTCATTATCTTCTTCTCCCAATTCTTCCTTTTTGTTTGAAAAAACTTTTTCATTGATACAGTCTGCTATATCGTCATAGCTCATATTCATTTCAGAGAATCCTCCACAAAAAGCATAGGATCCATCTAAATCATATACTGAGAACTGATGCTCCTCACTTTCAATAAATGATGTATCAAATCCTTCCTCAATTGGTATGGTAATATGGCTACTACCATCAAAATAAAAGTTTTTAGATACTAGTAATTCATCATCATTAAAATCCTGTAATATGAATACTTCTGACTGCTCTATATAATCGCATTTAATGGTGATTGTCTTACAGGATGAGGTATCAAAATTTTCATTAATAGTCCAATGATTGACTCCATGTTCATCTTTTTTAATTTGCCATAATTTATCCATTTAATTTCCTATGTTAATTTTTAATAAACTTCTTCCCTTTCATATGAAGACACTGAATGAATATATTGATTTTCACAGTACAAGTAAGTGGTATTGATATAATACTTATATTCAACATCTTCATTATTATCTTCCTTAACTGAATTAATATAGTTTTCAGTTTCTTTTTTTTCAATTTTTGCTTCATCTTCCGATAATATTGAAGCAAAAGTATCCCAATCTCCTGAATCCATTCGACCAATTTCTTTTAAATTATCACCATTATTGTTTAGCAAGTCTTCTCTGGTAATATCAAAAATTATAATTTCTTTATAAAGGTTGTCTGTATAACCTCCCAAGTCAAATGTCCAATAATCTATATCAATATCATGTAAATCTATTTTACTACTCATTTAACATCCTCATTGTTAACAAAACATCTAGTTTAACTTGAAAGAATTCATGCTATAATATTCACCATCAAAATCTTCAACGTCGCACATGATATATTCGCCGTTATATTCAATTTCTGTTATATAAGGCCCAACGATATCAAACATCTCATTTTTTACAATTGTAATTACTAGCTTTTGAGGGTCAAATTTGATTGTATCGTCAATATTAAATTCTACTTCAATCATTTCATCAGAAGAATATCCAAAAGTATATGCTATTCCTTCTCCTTCTGTTAGTTCGTCTTTTTTATATTTCTGAAAGTCATCTTCCGTAATTAAGGACCTATTAATTGTGCATTGATCAATAGAAATAAGCGTTTCTCTGCCATCTTGATCAATAAATAATTCTAAATCATCAGTCAACATTCTATAAGAATGTAAAGAATAATCTTCTCCATCTAGTGCCCATGAGAAAACATCAAAACCATCAATGAATTCTTGGTATGTTGTTTCATTTGCGCTTGGACAAAAATGTTCGATGGCTTGATCCCATTCCTTACAGTATTTTTCTAATTTCTTAAAATCATCTCCCAAAATTGGTGCAAGCCAACCAGCTCCATGATATGATTTAATCTTAATTTTTTTCATAATAACTTTTTATTTTATTGTTGCTCTACCCAACCCTTCTTAACATTTTTTTCAAGCGACTTATTAAAAATTAAATGGATTTGCTCTTTGCTACTTGAAGCCTTTAAGTCTACTTTTAACATATCTTTTCTTGAAGGGCTAAAATCTGTGTAATGAAACACATAAGCAGGATAGTTTCCAGATTGTTCTTTATTGGTTTTCCACAAGACAAACTTTCGAACCATTGTCGCTCCTTTACTTTCCTTAGCGAATACTTTTCGTTCTAGTAATGTTGAAGGGTCTTGTTCTTCCTGTGTACTCGAATCACCATCCGTAATTTCTACAAGGTTGGTAATTTGATCAAAGCGAACATCATCTGGATTGCTTCCTTTTTTATCATCACGCACTCTCTTAAAAATTGAAGTCATAAAACTAACAGATGGTAGTGATGATAGAGCACTATATGTTTTATCAAATGTTAAGCGCATTTTTTTAATAATTCCTTTCGAATTTTCAGGAACAATATCTAAAGTTGAGAATTCTACTACGATTTCTGGTTTCACCATAGTAAAAGCGACTTTTGCACCTGATGATTCAAAATAATTTGACTCTACTGAAAGTGGCTTGAGCTTCTTCAATAAATCTGTACGCTCTTGATCACTAAAACCATTACCAATTTTACCTACAAGCTGATATGTATCTTTATCTGTCATCATCGCAATTAACACTTCACGTAGCATGCTTTCTCTATGACCTTCGCCTTCAACAAAACCCACGATAACTGCATCAAATGTGTGAAGAGGTTTGATTTTATAAATCATTCCCTCGCTTGATTTTACAATTACTCCTTCATGGCCGTCTGTTTCTACTACTTGCTTATAAAAATCAACAATGTCCTTACGACTTTCAACAGCCTTATTTCCAACTGAATGTACTGGACCGTCCTCTGGGAATAATTCATCAAGCTTTGTGAGTTTTTCTGTCCAATTTTTTAAATCATATTCTTGATCATCTATTGAAAGTATATCAAAAGTAGCAAAGGCGATTTCTTGTGATTTATCATCAAGAGCTGCTACCAAATCAAATACATAGGTTCGTTCACTTTGTTGCAAATATAACTCTCCAGGAATGCATGCCTTAGCAATACCAGCTTTTTCCAGTAACTCTTCTGCTACTTTTAATAAGGGTAAATCATCAAGTACTGTACCAAAATGATTTATAAGAGATGCTTTTTTATTTTCATAAATAAGGATATATAAATGGCCATCAAATTTTGTTGATAGATAATATTTATCTGCTTCTCTTACTTTTGAAACAATCTCTTCAGAGGAAACAGGAAGATAGCGTCTAGCAACTGCGCGTTTGTAAGTTTTTGCTTTATCTATCAACATCTCGATCTATGTAATTTATCTCTATCATTCAGTTTTATAATTTGACTGAAGCCATTCCATTACTTCATCTCTATTTGTAGGATCTTTCTTATTTTCTTCCATTTCTGAAATAATATCTTCAGGATCAGTATTGATATCAAAATCTGTTCCTTTACCGGTTGTACTATAATCATCTGTGCTTTCAAAATAACCTTCTTCACGAGTGCCATCAAGATTATCTGATTGATAACTATAATCATTACAAATACCTTCATCAAAAGATGGTTCTATAGATTCTGGAATCAGTTCATATTCCAATTCAATCACATATCTATTCCAATCATTCCAACCATAACCTTTTTCATATGATTTAGTTTCACAAACCATATAGTCTAAATCATAAATTGACCAGTCATCTTCATCAGGATCATGGCTAGGTTCAATTGTTATATCTGCCATTTCATGGTTTGGGTATTCAACATGAGTTGCAGCACAATTCATTCCATAAGAGTGATAAATATCATTGAAATTATACCAGTCATTATCCCATATATAATCACTCCAACTTCCTTCATAATCTACAATGCAATCAGCCATATTCTCATAATGCACCGTTCCAGCACATTGTTCTGATGGATAAGTATTACAATCAAACCCAATTTTATATTCGTTAAACTCTCTCGGATATTGTTTTTCATCCTCTAGCAGTTTTTTAAGTATTACAATATTATCCTGGCTACAATTTGGATTAATTAATAAACCATTTAATAAATATCGATCTTTTGGTTCTTTTTTAAGATTTGTTAATATTTTTGATATATCATTATTTTTAATATTACGATGAGAAGCTGCTGCTTCACGAACCCATCGATATTCATCTTTTAACAACTTTTTGGTTACATCTTTAGGACAGCTATTGTTTAAAGCAACTGCTTTTCTTAATCGCGAAGATAAATAACTACTATTATCATTGATTATATCAAAAAAAGTATTATTTATTATGCTTTCATTTGAAGCAATTGATAATTTTTGCTCAAATGATGCTTTTTCAGACATGAATACATCAGATAACATTTGATTTGGCAAGTGCTTGTTTTTTAAGCATGCTTCTATAATTTTCTCTGACTCAATCAAAAGCGATTTAAATACATTACTACTAAATTTCTTTTCACTGACCTGTTCAAGAGATAATTTTTTATCTTTAATCATGTTTTTTACATCAATAATTTCAGTTACCTGTGAACTTATTTTTTTTCTTTGTTCAATTGCTTTAAATATGTCAGAGCTCATAGGAGTTATAAATATTAAATCCAGTAAATAATCAGAGCTGACAGTAGGTTTATTCTTTATTTTGAAAACTTGTGAACCAGAAAGATTGTTTATAATACTACAGTCTCCCTCAAATGATTCTTTATCTTTCCAAGTATATGTTCCAGAAGAAATTTTACTTTTATTAAAATCTCCTTCATACTTGTCTCCACTAGGCCAAGTTAAAATACCCTGACCTTGACGTAAACCATCTACAAAACCTCCTTTATATATCATTCCATTATCTAAAGTTTCAACCCCATTTCCTGATTTTTTACCATCAATAACATCACCTTCATATACATCTCCATTTGACCAAGTAATAATACCTTTTCCCGTTCTAGCGTCTTCAAAAAATTCTCCTGCATATTTGGTGCCACTGGCAAAGGTTAGGGTACCATTTCCGTGCCTTGTAGAATCTACCCAATCACCCTCATAAACATTACCGTTACTGTATGTTATTTTTCCATAACCTGTTATTTTACCATCAACTACATCACCTTCATACACATCTCCATCTGACCAAGTAATAATACCTTTTCCCGTTCTAGCGTCTTCAAAAAATTCTCCTGCATATTTGGTGCCACTGGCAAAGGTTAGGGTGCCATTTCCGTGCCTTGTACCATCTACCCAATCACCCTCATAAACATTACCATTAGTGTATGTCATTTTTCCATTACCAGTTAATTTATTATCTATGAAAGCACCTTCATATACATCTCCATCTGACCAAGTATATTTTCCATAACCATGTCTGATATCGCATATCGTATCACCATTATAAGTATCTTCGCCAAATGTCATATTTTTCTTAATTGTAATAGGATTTTTTCCGCATGCAATATCGTTTGGAAAATTTGTTGCCCAAGCGGACTTTTGTTCCCAATCACTTTTTTCAGTTTTAAATAATCCACCACATAAAGCATGCATCCATCTTCTAATAATAACATGTTGATTTAGCATAAATTTTCTGTAAAGAGGAACAATATCCTCCATAAAAAAATTCATTTCAGCACCATCTTCATTCCAAAAAAATGGATACCATACATCTCTCCACCAATCCGCAACCTTAGGAACTTGATCCCAGGTAATAATAAAATTTAAAATTTCACTACCATCTTTTTGAATATCATCTTTGGTGATTTTAGTTGTTGATTTGGATATACTTATAGCTCTCAATAATAAAGGATGGCTTAACAAATCATGTTTTTGATTTTTATCTTCAATCGTGGTGCTATCCATAATGAAGTTCCATTCATTATCTGTAAGATTTCCATCGCATGCATCAGCTACCATGATTAAACAAAGGGATAATTTTTCACCATCACCGAATTGCTCAATTTGTTGTAAGATTTCTTTTTTTGTTATTTTAGACACTACAAACCGAGTTGGTTTTTTATAAAACTGACATTTTCTTTTTCATTATCCAATAATTTGCCATCTGCATGAACAATGTTGATTGCGGCATACAGAATGGTTTCTTTTGCAACAACAGGGTAATCCATAAAATGCTTGCATAGCAATTGAACGGTGTTTTTGACAGTTGCTAAATCGCTACCTGCCATGGCATCAGTAATTTGATCCATAGCGTGTTTTAAATCCTTACGATTTACTTCACCATCTTTGTTCAAATCTAGCTTTCCAGCTTCTATCATTTGCATTAATATAGAATCATACTCTTTATATTCACTTAATGAAAAATCTCCATCAGACCAGTGTGCTAAAAAAAGCAATAAAAACCCTACACGCTCTACATCATTTTTTACATATTGAACTAAATTTGTTTTCTCGATTAAAGTCATTTGTTAATCCTTATTGTTAATTTTCAATAGATTCTTTTGATATTTTGATTGAACTATATCGATTGCAATCAGAATAGATATAATAAAATAAAAAGTAGTTTTACTCATTGGAGTTATTGGATTGTTAAATAATTTTAAGTGAGCAAGATGTCCTCCATCAGCGACCAACATGATACCAACAACAAACAATATGAATAATCCTAAAACTTCATACATACGATTTTTTTGAAGAAAGTCTGAGATTGAGTCTGCAAGAAAAATCATCAACAATCCTCCACAGATAATAGCAATCGCCATAAGAATAAAATTATCTGTAAGTGCTATTGCTCCTAAGATAGAGTCAAAAGAAAAAATTAAATTTATCAAGGCTATCCATAAAATTAATTTAATTGGATCTTCTTTTTCTTTAGAGGTTGAATGATGAAAATTATTGGAAACAAGCATATGACTTATTTCTTTGATTGAGGTATAAATCAAAAATATTCCACCTACTAGGACTATTATACTATGGAAGTTAAATGTTCCATTAACAACATTATTGATATCTATTGAAAATAATGGATCTTGAAAATATTTAATTGATTCAACTAGTATAAATAAAAGGGTAATTCTGAAAAAGACAGCAATTCCAATTGCCACTCTGCGTACCATAGCCTGCTTATCCTCTGGTGCTTTTTTTGATTCCAAAGAAATGTATAAAAGATTATCAAAACCTAGTACAGCTTGAAGTAAAATTAAAAAGAGTAATGTTAATATACTTTCTATCATAAAAATTCCTTTTTGTAAAATTTGAATTATAAATTTCTAAGAGTCAACATTATAGCATATATTTATATGTTTTACTGTTTTTTTTAAATGAATTAAAAAGATATGGAAGAATAATTTATGATTATAAGAATATGTGCAAAAAAAAGTGAACAACTAGATAATGTTGCTCTTGTTCAAGGAGTTATTGCAATTGTTTTCAATGAACAAAAAAATTTTGCCTATGGTTATGGTTTAAAAATTCAAGGTGGAAATAATTTTGGCGATTTTCACATTATAGGATGCAAAGATAATGGTAGCTTTAAATTTAGTGTCGGAAATTTTCAGCCATTTGACGGATTTTATGATGAGTATCGATCTACAGCTGAAAAAATCACTAAAGATTTTAATGAAAATGACGCTTGCAAATACTTTGAGAGTGAAGAGGAAAACTCTCTTAGATTTATTAAAGACAAATTTGTAACGGATGTATATAATCCCGATCTTCCAAGTCTATGTTCTGATGAAGAATATAAAATTTTTGGGTTTAAAGAAGAATTTGGTTCATTATACCCTGATGAAAATGGAGAATTTCACGATGCTAAAATTTGTTTCTTAAAAGATATTGAAGGGTACGAAGAAGCTAGCAATTTTTTGTGGTATTCTTATAATAATTGTAACAATATCATGTCCATTAATGATATTGAAGACTCAATTCCATTTATTTCTTGGAAAATGTCTGGAAATATTCATTTTAATCGATAACAAAGAAAAAATATTTTTATGAGCAAAGACTTAGTACAAATAATCAATAATATCGATCAAGAAGAACTTGGGGAAGTTTTAATGGATATTGCAGAAGGACTATTATATAAAGACGCAAATATAGCAATATGTAAGATTTCATTTGACGATTTAAAAAATGAAAACTTTGGTAACATTGAAAAGCTAGATTATTGTGAATACGGAGACTGGGATAATCTTTCATATTATTTATCAGAAAAGGAATTAGAACGAATCAAAAAACAGTTTGATGATGATCTTGAAATGCTTTTAGAAGATGATGAGAGTGATGTAGATAGCTGCTATGGAATATTTTCTTCTTTTCTTTACTGTAATGATACCATGAATGATGAAAAGGGTTATAATTTTGAATATAAAGATTTTGTTTGGTGTGCAACGGATTAAGGTAGGAAAGCATGGATATAACAAACATAGTTGTTAAGGGTTTAGTACATCTAGAGAATGAATATTCAATAGAGTTTGATGAAATAGATAGTTGGGAAACTGATGACGCATACGAATTCATATCTGATTTAAGTTCAAAAAATCCAAACGATAAACTTTTAGAAGACTTGTTGCCACATTTGGAAGATATTTCAACTGAAGACTTTGTATTAAGTGTTGAGATATTTTCTGAAATGTAGAAATATGGTTAACTTATATAGAATCAATATAAAGGATTGAGGAATGGCTTATTTATATGCTTCAACCTTTATTTGTAATTTTGCTTTTTTATAATGCTCAAAATTGGCCTTGTATTTTAGAGGATTTTTACCGTCTGGTGCATCATCGCCTCTTTGTAAATTTCCAGCCTTATGCTCATCCCTTGTAATACGGCATGTCGCCCACAACCATAAATGATTTGGTAGAAAATCATGAGACATATCTTTGATTGCCTCGCGCAAAATTTTTCTATTCAAATCCTTGTAATTATCATTTACGCGTTTATCCAATTCATTTTTAACATATTGACCTGTTAAAGTAACTCCTATAATGTGATCGTTGGTGGTTTTTGATTGTGTTCGATTTGCTCTTTTGCTACTTAATCCAGATCTGAATGGTGTTAGAGTAAATGGCAGACCGTAATATCCAAGTAATAATCTTTGGAATTGTTTAGATCGTGAAGTGTCCTCATTGCTATCTTGGCGATATGCAGATGTAATCTCAGAACTAAAACCAAGATCATACATTCTTCCAGCCGCATATTGGAAAAGTTTGAGTTCAAAATTATACTTAATTTGCTCTGTGGTATACTTACATCTAGGGAAATTTCCTTCCCAAATTTTTTGAAGATTTTTTTGTGTTAGTTCTTGAATTTTGTATTTCATTAATCAATTTTATTACAAATTAATCTACATCTAAAGGATCAAAGTCTCCAGACCAAGCAAGACATTTTTGTTCATCAATTGCTATATTTGAAATGGTAATCATATCATCAATTGAGATTTCGAAATGATCTAAACTTAAATTCTCTTTAAGCCTATCATATTTGACAGATTTTGGTAAAACAGGATAGCCGAGTTGAATTGCCCATTTTAAGAATAATTGTGGGACTGTGATTCTATACTTATTTGCAATATCTTCACAAGGCATTGCTCCAGTTTTCATGTCTTCTGGTTTTCCATTCCATCGTGAACCTTCTCTCCAATTGGGAATAGGTGCCAATGTGGAATAAGCAATAGGAAGAATTTCATTCTTGTCCATATATTCTGCTAAAGGTTTTGAAACTACATGCCATGGATGAATTTCAATTTGATTAGCTGATGGCATTTCGATTCCTGCTGCTTCAATTTCTTTCATGTGATGTACATTATAATTTGAAACACCAATATGTTTAACTTTCCCTTGTTTTTTTAATTCAATCATAGCTTCCCATAGTTCTAATCTATTTTCTTTTGCAAATGGGTTATGGATAAGATATAAATCTATTTCATCAACTTGTAAAAATTTTAAACTTTGTTCACATGCTTTGATTGCGCCATCAAATGTTTGAAATGGTTCTTCTTGATCGAACATTCCTGGCCACATTTTTGTAGTGATATAAATTTCATTTCTTGGAACAGCTAAAGATTTAAGAGCGTTACCGATACCTTCTTCATTTTGATACACTTGAGCAGTATCAATATGCTTATATCCTAAATTTATGGCATCTTTGGTAATAGATTCTGCCTCGTCATTAGGAATAAGCCATGTTCCAAGTCCAATCATCGGGATATTTATTTTATTCATATGAATAGTATACGATTTTTTTTCGGATTGATTCCATCTTTTTTGTAATTGTTGGTTTCCTTGAATATGTTGAGGTTCATATGGACACATTCTACATCCATTTCCGCAACATTGTTTTTGATTAATTAAAAATTGTGATGATAACATAAAGCAAAAAATATATGGAAAATATTTTCTATACCCTAGTTTGAAAAATTTAGGTAATGTTTTGTCAGTGACTTCTCATCATGTGAAGCATAATTTTGATGCCAATTTTTTAATCTTGGTTCCATTTGAGATTTAGCATATGAAGGGAAAAAAGTAAACAAGAGAATATAAGTTAAATAGCCTGATGGTAACACAACTCCTGTATTATCACATGGATTTAATTCCCAAAACTCTTTTTGAGCATGTACGTGATGATCGGAATGTCTTGTGAGATTATAAGTTAAATAACTTGTCATTCTATTATTAGAATTCCATGAATGATGATACTGCACTGGTTTTCCTTTAATACGTACTAATCCATAATGCTCGATAAAATTTGTTAATTGAAAAATGTAATTTGCTACAATGCCCAATGAAATATAAATCAACATTGCTTGCCAACTAAAAAAATATCCAATTAATCCAAAAACAATGAAAGTTCTCAAGTACCCATTTAAAATTCTATTATGAAAAGATAAAATACTTTGTTTTCTTCGCTTTAGTTGTCTGGTTTCAATCCCCCATGCATGGGTATGTTCATTAAAAAAAGCTTTGAAAGCAAAACTGATTGGGTTTTCTCCGTAGGTGGCAGTAACAGGATCTTCTTCAACAATACCAATATTCTTATGATGGCCATAAACGTGCTCAATTGCAAAAGCTGGATTCCATGCAGTGGCTAGAGCCCAATTACCTACTTCGCAATCAAATTTTTTACTTGTTCTGTGAACCAATTCGTGCCCAATATTAATTAAGCTGAGTGCCATCAATAAACCCAATATTGGGATATAAAGTAAATAGTACAATTCAAATGCACTGGAAACTTTATCTAGATACAAATACAGTAATATTAAAAACAATGGAACGTTTATAAAGAGTGAAAAATCTAAAAGGAATGGAAATCGATAATGCGGGGTTGAAATATCATCTCCTAGAGATAATTCACCAACAACAATTGATACCACTACAAGAAAAGCAATTGTAAGTCCAATCCAGCTATCAATTACTAAAGAAATTGCCATTAAAAAAAGATAAAAAGGCGTTAAAAAAAATTTTAAATATGATATCATACAAAAAATTAAGGATTTTCGCCCACAATTTCAATCCAGCCACTCATCCACTTTGAAATGTCTCTTAAATCTTCGAAAGGAACTTCGATTCTTATTTTTTTGGCACACACAGAAAACATTTCAACTGTTTGAGTTTTTTTATTGATATTAAGGACTTCATAATGACGCCAATTGTTTATTTTTTTAACAGCAGTCCACTTTGAATTTTCTAAATACTTCATAATTAAGATTTATATTTATCAGTTAATGATATTTCAACAACTTGACCTTGAAAATGTCCATTATAAATATTATCTGCCATCCATTCTTTCTCACTTTCTAGATCTTCTAAAAATATATTTTTCCACCAGTACTTTCTTGTTGGGTTCCACCTATATTTCCTTGATTTCAATAAATCTTTTGTTTCATAAGGGCTATTTATAGCAGCAATCTGATAACTTGATTTGGTTGAATTTGCTATTAACTCTAGTGATGCTTTATTTTGTTCTTTTACATCATAGGTAACTAAATGAATTAGGGCATCCACATCATACATAGCTCTGTGGGATTCATAATAAAATCCATGCCAAATACATAAAATTTCTTGTCCTCTTGCATTGAAACCCCTTTCTGCCCAATTAATATCATTAACAGAGCAAACCCAAACCTTGTCCTTTGAAAGAGGTAAATATCTATCCATAAAAGCTCGATCAAAGCTAGCATTATGAGCTACAATTATATCTGCATCATGCATTATTTGAGAAATAATACCCCAGTTGAGAGAGTGCCCTTCCACATCTTCATCTGTAATGCCTGTTATTCTAGTAATTTCTTGAGATATAGGCTCTTCTGGATCATTAAATGATTGATAACTATCAATGATACCGATCAATTCCCCATTATTTTTGTCAATTGCAGTAAGTTTTCCTGCAAATTCAATTATTTTAGATGTTTCTTTATTACTTCCTGTTGTTTCAAGATCTAAAAAACATACTTTTAAAGCAGATTCATTTTGATACTCTTTTGATAAATTAACAAAATTTTCACCAACAAATTTATAAAGTTCAATTTTGTTATTTTGATTGATTGTTTTTTTTAAAAAAGACATAATTATAGAATCTCTAAGTCGGGGTGGCAGGATTTGAACCTGCGACCCCCTGCTCCCAAAGCAGGTGCGCTAACCGGACTACGCTACACCCCGAAAATTTTCGGGTGACTGATCGGACTCGAACCGACGACCAATCGGACCACAACCGATGGCTCTACCAACTGAGCTACAGTCACCATAAGGCTTAATCAATTTAAGCATGGGAACTTATTATAGTTTAGGTTTTAACACAAGTAGAGTTAAATTTTAAAATCATATGAAAACACTTAATAAATATCTATTTAAACAGTCCTTAATTCCATTCTTATTATCCGTTGCAGTAATTACTACCGTACTCTTTTTACAGTTTCTCATTAGAGCCGTGGATCGCTTTTTGGGTAAAGGCTTAGACATGTTCACAATTTTTGAGTATTTATATTTGAATCTAGCATGGATTATAGCACTGTCAGTACCTATGTCATTATTAATATCCAGCGTAATGACTTTTGGTCGTATGGCTCAGCAAAATGAGATTACTGCATTAAAGTCTGCTGGTGTAAATCTTTACAATATCATCAAGCCAGCAATATTATTTGGTTCTTTGATTGGTATTGGATTGTGTCTCTTTAACAATTTTATTTTACCGGAAATGAATTATAATGCTCGATTGCTCGCGCGAGATATCTACAAGAAAAAACCAGAGTTATCAATTGAGCCTGGATATTTTGTGGATATGATTCCTCAATACACCATGATAGTCAAAGAAATGGATGGTAAAGATTTCAAAGATGTGAAAATTTTTAGTAAAAATCAGAAATCAGAACAAACAACAATTTATGCTAATGAGGGATCATTATCTTCTGACGGCAACATGATTACAATAGATTTAATGGATGGAGAAATCCATGAGATTGATTTATCAGATTATGATTACTATAGGAAAATTAAATTCAAAACACATCAAATTATGATATCAATGGATGAATTAATGTTAAATCGTACGGACGAAGCAAATCGAACAGATCGTGAAATGCGAATACCACAAATGATTGATGAAATTAAAAGAAATAAAATTTTGATTTCCCAGATTTATGAACGTATTGACAACGTAAAAAAAGAGATTGGAATAACAAATCTAAATGCTAATACATTAGAAAGCATTCAAGAAGAAGTTGAAAAATTAAAACAAAAACACATAGAAATTTCATCATCAGGAAATGAATTAAATGATAATTCAATTATTTCTAACCTCGAAGATAAACAATACATATTATCTTTGACTAATAACGCACGTCAATTCAAAAATGAATTTACTCTAATTGAAAATTATGAAAAGACAAATAACAAGTTTAAAGTTGAAATTCATAAAAAATTTACACTTGCACTAGCATGTGTTCTATTTACAATGGTTGGTGCACCTCTTGGGATCCTTGTTCGAAATGGAGGTATGACAATTGCCTCAGGTCTAAGCATTGCCTTTTTCTTAGTTTACTATATCCTGCTTATTTGGGGGGAACAATTAGCCGATAGAAATCTACTAAATCCTGGATTGGGATCATGGCTTCCAAATATTATTCTTTTTATAAGTGGAATGGTAATTTTAAAACTCTCTAATAAAAAAAATTAGTTTATTGTGGCACATTAGATCGCAGAAAGAATTCTTTCTCTAAATTCTTCGTTCTACTTGTAGGAAGTTGTTTAGTATCTGAATCAATTTCAATTTCTACTACACCATTAGGAATTTCAAACCTATCTTTTGGAATATTTAATTCTTTATGTGCATTTTTCATAAACAATGCCCAAGCAGGAAGAGCTGCAACTCCACCATATTGACCATCACCCAAACTAACTGAATATTCATCAATTCCATACCATACTCCAGCTGTAATATTTGGAGTAAATCCAACAAACCAAGCATCACTTAAGTTTTGCGTAGTTCCAGTTTTACCACCTGCTGGATGTCTAAATTTATATTTCCATCTTAAGCTTCCACCTGTTCCGCTATCTACAACAGATTGTAATAAATTAGTCACCATATAAGCTGTTTCGGGACTTAATACTTCTTTTTGGTCGATCGAATACTCTTTTATAATTCTTCCATATTTGTCTTCTATTCTAGTGATAGCCATTGGTGAAGAATAGATACCCTTATTTGCAAAAGTTGAATATGAAGCAACAATTTCAATTGGCCTTACTTCTGAAGTTCCTAGGGCAATTGAATCTACTGCCCTAATTGGTGAACTTATCTGCATCCTTTGAGCAATATCTTTAACTTGTCTTGGTGGAACGAGCTCCTGAACCATTCTTACAGAAATTAAGTTAAGCGATCTTTGTAACCCTTCTCTTAATGTAGTTAATCCACCGGTGCTCTTGTCGTAATTTCCTGGCGTCCATTTTTCTCTTTCACCTTTGGCGTTGTTCCTATACAAAGCAACAGGTTGATTTAAAAGTTGAGTAGTTACTGGATAATTATTATCAATAGCTGCCGTATAAATATATGGCTTAAATACTGAACCAGGCTGCCTTAATGCTTGGGTTGCACGGTTAAATTCATCAGGATAATCTGATCTTCCACCAATCATTGCAAGAATTTCTCCTGTCTTAGTATCCAATGCAATAAATGCACATTGAACTAGCAGCTCTTTGCGTAACTCTTCGTACAATTCAACCTGACCATTAAGCATCATCTTAACAGAGTCAGCATCAAAAATTGATAGATAGGCAAGTTGTGAAAATTTATCCTTATCAGCAAAAAGTTGACGATTAAATTCATCTTGATTCTTTTTCAAAGTTTGCATCACAGAGTCTTCAGCAATTTTTTGTAATCTATAATCAAGAGTAGTATGTATTTTTAATCCATCTTGGTAAATATTGATTCCTAATTGTTCATCTTGTTGTTCCAAAATTCTTCTAACATGTTCTGCAAAATATGGGGCTTTACCTTTAGGAATTTCATAGTAAATATTGTCAGGAACGATACTATTATGCTCCATGTATTCTTGATAAGATATAAAATCTTGATTATACATTAACTTCAGCACAATCGATCTTCTACCAATTGCCTTATTTAAATTTCTTAATGGAGAATAGTTTGCTGGAGATGGAAGAAGTCCAATTAACATTGCTGATTCTCCAATAGTTAGATCAGATGCATTTTTATTAAAAAATCGTTTAGCTGCTGATTCTGCTCCATAGGTTCCGTGGCCAAAATGAACAGTATTCAAATACATTTCTAGTATTTCATCTTTAGTATAAGTTCTTTCAATTTGAATAGCTGTTATCATCTCTTTTAGTTTTCGAGTAATACTATCTTTAAATCCAACTTCTTTATAAAGATTCCTAGCTAACTGCTGAGACAGGGTACTAAATCCCTGCCTAAAACTCATTGATGAAACATTAACAACGACAGCTCTAAAAAAACTTTGTAAATCAACACCCCAATGAGAATAAAACCTTTTATCTTCAGAAGCTATAGCTGCATTTTTCAAATAGTTAGGCATATCCTCAATATCGACAAACACTCTTTTTTGTATATAGAATTCGCCAATGACTTCACCATTTCTATCATATAAAGTAGATAGCATTGCTGGATCAAAAGTTTCTAGGCGTTCCAGTGAAGGTAAATCTCTAGATAAATAAAAGACATATACTAATACTAGTATAAATAGATAAAAAATTATTCTTAATGATGAAAAAAATGTTTTGATCATGCTTTTTTGGGTGCAACCATTAATTCTGGTTTAACAATTTTATCAAATTCTTGTTCCGATAAATGTCCCAAAGCTTTTGCACTCTGTTTAAGAGAAATATTTTCTTTTAAAGCTTTTTTAGCAATCTCAGCTGCCTTTTCATATCCAATTTTTGGAGCAAGTGCTGTTACAAGCATTAAAGACTTATCTAAATTTTCTTTAATTTTTTTCTCATTTGCTTTTAATCCATCAAGTGCATTTAGTGTAAACGATTCAGCAACTTCAGATAATAATGAAATCGACTCATGAATTGATGAAGCAATAATTGGCCTATACGTATTAAGTTCAAAATTACCATTTGTGCCAGCATAATTTACTGTGGCATCATTGCCTAAAATTTGAGCATAAACCATATTTACAGCTTCACATTGTGTAGGATTCACTTTTCCAGGCATTATAGAACTACCAGGCTCATTTGATGGAAGTATTAATTCTCCTATTCCAGCCATTGGTCCACATGCTAACCATCGTATGTCATTAGCAATTTTATTTAGTGATCCTGTGCAAATTCGGATCTGAGCTGATAAATTAGATATAGCATTTTGAGAAGATAATAATTCAAATTTATTCTTACATACGTTAAATGAAAGTCCCGTTTCTTCAGAAATAAATGAACACATTAACTCATCAAAACCACTTAAAGTATTAATTCCTGTTCCAACCGCTGTACCTCCAACAGGTAAATCGCTACATTCTTTTAAAGCATGCTTAATTCTTGAAATATCATTTTTAATCATTGATGCATAACCAGAAAACTCTTGCCCTAATCGAATCGGTGTTGCATCCTGAAGATGAGTTCTACCGACTTTAATTATTGTGTGAAATTCTTTTGACTTTGCGACTAAGGATTTCTCAAGCATAGTTAGCGCTGGAAGCAAATTATCCTCAGATGATATTACACTTCCAACTAAAATTGCAGTTGGAAAAGTATCATTTGTGGACTGCGACATATTTACATGATCGTTTGGGTGAACAAACTTGTAAGAGCCTAATTTTGCACCAAGAATTTCATTTGCTTTATTTGCAACCACTTCATTTACGTTCATATTTGTTTGTGTACCACTTCCAGTTTGAAAAACTGGTACTGGAAACTCATTTAAGTATTGATCGGGGTTGTCTAAAATATGATTACAAGCTTTAATAATTGCGTCAGACAATTTTTTTGAAATATTTTTTTGAGCATAATTTGTTTTTGCAGCACATTTTTTTACAATGATATACGGAAGAATTAAACTGAACTCCATAGACCACCCAATGTCAAAATTTTGTATTGCCCTCTGTGTTTGAGCACCATAATATGCTTTTGAAGGAACTTTTATTTTACCTATGCTGTCTTGCTCGATCCTGAAGGACATTATTTTACCTCCCAGGTATCTCCAGCATTAAGTAAATCGTTAACACTTTTTGGACCTTTAGTATTTTTCTCTGCTTGTTTCATTTGATCTACCATCATATCATCATAAGTTGGTCTCTCAACACAATATAATACTCCTAAAGGTTCTGGGAAAGTATCACTTGCAGTAAAATTAGAAAGCATGTCTCCAATGAAAGCATCGGTTTCATCATGTACTAGAATATCTTCTATTGAATATTTATCTCCAATGGTAACAACTTTAGGCTTCGTACCATCAAGGTGAATACCCTTGTCATTTTCTTTACCAAAAATCATTGGTTCTCCATGTTCAACTTTAAGCACTCTATCAGATTTAGTTTCTTTATCCGTAAGTTCTGAAAAAGCGCCATCATTAAAAATGTTACAGTTTTGATAAATTTCAATAAAAGAAGTTCCGCGATGCTCACTTGCTCTCTTTATCATGCTTTGTAAATGTTTTAAATCTCTGTCAATGGTTTTAGCAACAAATGCACCTCTTGCACCCAAAGCTAATTTTGTTGGGTTAAATGGATAGTCTAAAGACCCCATTGGTGTAGAATATGTAATTTTACCTTGTTCTGAAGTTGGGGAATATTGTCCTTTTGTTAATCCATAAATACGATTATTAAATAACATAATATTTAAATCAACATTTCTTCTAAGAAGATGAATCACATGATTTCCACCAATTGAAAATCCATCACCATCACCAGTAACAAGCCAAACAGATAAATCAGGGTTAGAAATTTTTAATCCACTTGCAACTGTCGGAGCTCTTCCATGAATAGTATGAAAGCCATATGTGTTCATGTAATATGGAAACCTACTTGAACAACCAATACCTGATATAAATACAACTTTCTCTTTTTCTGTAGTTATTTCAGGAAAAATTTTCTGAGTTTGAGCAAGAATTGCATAGTCTCCACATCCTGGACACCATCTAACTGCCTGATCTGATTCAAAATCAGCTTTCTTTAGTATTGGTTTATCAACCATTGATTAAATCCTTTACTTTTTCTTCAATTTTTGATGCACCTAAAGGCTTTCCTTGAACTTCGTTTAAACCAATGGCATCAACTAAAAATTCTGCGCGAATAATTTGCCTGAATTGCCCTGTATTAACTTCAGGAATTAAAACTTTCTTATATTTTTTTAATATTTCTCCAAGATCGTTTGGTAAAGGACAAATCCAATTAATAGAAACGTGACCAACTTTTAGATTTTCTGATAATAAAGATTCTGCAGCTGCTCGACAAGCACCATGAGAACTTCCCCAACTTAAAATAAGCACATCTCCACTTTGCTCACCAAATATTTTTGTTTTAGGAAGTTCGTTGGCAATATTTGCTACTTTTTGCGCTCTAATCTCAACCATTTTTTGATGGTTATCAGAATCATAGTTTACATTTCCAGTTACATCTTGTTTTTCCAATCCACCAATTCTGTGTTCTAAACCTTTAGTGCCTGGAATAGCCCAATTTCTAGCTAAAGTTTTTTCATCTCTTTTATAAGGAAGAAATTTTTCATCTTCATTTTCTTTAGCAAACTCTACCTTAAAATCTTCTAACTTATTTGGATCGGGTATCAACCATGGTTCAGAACCGTTAACTAAATACCCATCTGACAACACCATTACAGGAGTCATGTACTTGACAGCTAATCTACACGCCTCATAGGTAGCAAAGAAACAATCTCCAGGTGTAGTTGGCGCAATTACAGGTATAGGAGCTTCGCCATTTCTTCCATAAACAGCTTGAAACAAATCAGATTGTTCAGTTTTTGTTGGTAAACCTGTACTAGGACCACCCCTTTGAACGTTAATAACTACTAATGGTAGCTCAGTCATTACTGCTAGACCTAAAAATTCTGATTTCAATGCAATTCCTGGACCCGATGAAGCTGTTATCCCAAGAGCCCCACCATAAGAGGCGCCTAGAGCAGCACCAATTCCAGCAATTTCGTCTTCTGCCTGATAAGTTTTAATTCCAAACTGCTTCCAGTTTGAAAGAGTGTGTAAAATATTACTTGCAGGAGTAATTGGATAGCCAGCAAATGTAATACCTAAGTTACTTTTTTCAGCAGCAGTTAAAATACCCAGACACGAAGCAAGAGTTCCATTCATATTCCTGTACTTGCCTCTTGGTAGCTTTGCTTTTTCAACTATATATCTTGTAGTAAATATTTCAGCAGTATCTCCATAATTATATCCTGCATTTAAAGCCCTTACATTTGCTTCAATAATATCAGGCTTTGACTTAAATTTTTGATTTAACCAATCGATTGTAGGTTCAAGTGGCCTATCATACATCCAAAATAAAACTCCAAGAGCACATAAGTTTTTTGTTCGATCGACCATTTTTGATGGAATGTCTATTCCTTCACAAGCATTAGTAACAAGCTTGCCCATTTCAATAAAGTGGGTTGAATAATAATCTACTAAAGATCCATCTTCTGTGGGATCATCTTCATAACCTGCTAATGTTAAATTTTTCTTTGTAAAAGCATTTTTATTAACAATTAAAGTGCCACCAGGAACCAAATCTTTTAAATGTACTTTTAAGGCTGCTGGATTCATTGCAACTAGGACATCAGGTTTCTCTCCAGGGGTATGAATCTCCTGCGAGCTAAAATGAATTTGAAAAGAGCTAACACCTGCCAAAGAACCAGCTGGTGCGCGAATTTCTGCAGGGAAATCAGGAAGTGTGCTTAGATCATTTCCAACCACAGCAGAGGTTTGGGTGAATCTACCACCACTTAGCTGCATCCCATCGCCAGAGTCACCCGCAAATCTAATGGTAACATTGTCGATTGTTTTATTGCTTACATTTTTAGCCATCTTTTTCTCCAAATGAGAAACAATTTACATTATGGAATTTAACATAGCAATGAGTATGAAAATTAAAATTTTTCTAAAACTATAGCACATAAATCTTATGGTAATTAAATTCCTTCCCTTATATGAAAAATGTTAAAAATAACGTAATTGAAGTACTCAAGCAATGTAACGATCCAGAGCTTCCAATCGATCTTTGGAATCTAGGATTAATTTATGACTTGAAAATCAATGAAGAGGGTGAAAAATTCTCGGTAGATATTGTTATGTCTCTTACTACTCCTGGATGTACAATGGGTCAATATATGATTGATGACATTAAGAATAAAATGACATCAATTGATTCCATTTCAAGAGTTGATGTGGAACTTACATTTGATCCACCATGGAGCCCAGAAATGATGACAGAAGAAGGTAAAGTAAAATTAGGATTATAATGAGTGAAGAACTGAAAAATCAAAAAATTAGCATTACTGAAAAAGCTGCATCTAGATTAAAGAATATAATCGAGAATGAAGAAACTGGTACAAAAGGTATCAGAGTAACAATCGATACTGGTGGCTGCTCTGGCATGTCTTACAAAATAACATTTGAAAGTGAAAAACAAGAATTTGATAAAGTATTTGATAGCCATGGAATTTCAATATTTTGTGATGTTAAAAGTTGGATATATGTCAGAGGTTGTGAAATAGATTTTTCAACAGATTTACTTAACGGAGGGTTTAAGGTTAATAATCCAAATGCCACAAGAACATGTGGTTGCGGTATTAGCTTTTCAGCATAATTATGGTAGATAAAAATCAACAGGTAATAGACAAAACACTCGAGCAAGAATACAAATATGGATTTACAACAGATGTAGATCAAACAAAATTCGAACCGGGTTTAGATGAAGAAGTCATAACTAAACTTTCAAAGATAAAAAATGAACCTGAATGGTTGCTTGAATGGAGACTAAAAGCATTTAAAAATTGGAAAAAAATGTCTGAACCAACTTGGGCAAAAATTGATTATGAGCCAATCGATTATCAAGCACTAAGCTACTATGCTGCTCCTAAACAAAAAAAGAATGAAAGCTTGGATGATGTTGATCCTGAAATTTTAGAAACATATAATAAGCTGGGTATTTCACTTGATGAACAAAAAAGATTAGAAGGTGTTGCTGTTGACGCTGTTTTTGACAGTGTATCCATTGCAACTACTTTTAAAGATGAGCTTGCAAAACATGGTGTAATATTTTGCTCTTTTTCTGAAGCAGTTCAAGATCATCCTGAATTAATAAAAAAATATTTGGGCTCAGTTATACCTGCAACTGATAATTATTTTGCTGCTTTAAATTCTGCTGTTTTTAGTGATGGTTCATTTGTTTATATCCCAAAAGGTGTTCGTTGCCCAATGGAACTATCTACTTATTTTAGAATTAATGCTACAAATACTGGTCAATTTGAACGAACGCTCATTATTGCTGATGAAGGTAGTTATGTAAGCTATTTAGAAGGATGTACGGCACCAATGAGAGATGAGAATCAATTACATGCTGCATGCGTGGAACTTGTTGCGCACAAAGATGCTACTATCAAGTATTCCACTATTCAGAACTGGTTTTCTGGAGATAAAGAAGGTAAAGGTGGTATATATAATTTTGTCACAAAAAGAGGAACTTGTCTTGGTGATAATTCAAAAATTTCATGGACACAAGTTGAAACTGGTTCTGCTATAACATGGAAATATCCAAGCGTAATCATGCAAGGAGACAATAGTGTTGGTGAATTCTATTCGGTGGCTGTGACAAAAAATAAACAGCAAGCTGATACTGGTACCAAAATGATTCATATTGGTAAAAATACAAAAAGCACCATTATAACTAAGGGTATATCAGCTGGTGAAGGTCAAAATACTTATCGTGGTGGGGTTAAAATTTTAAAAAATGCAGAAAATGCACAAAATTTCTCGCAATGCGATTCTATTTTGATTGGAGACAAGTGTGGGGCCCATACTTTTCCATATATTGATGTAAAAAATCCAACAGCAAAAATGGAGCATGAAGCTACCACTTCTAGTATTGGTGAAGATCAACTGTTCTATTGCAATCAAAGAGGTATAAAGCTTGATGATGCTGTTTCAATGATTGTAAATGGATTTTGCAAAGAAGTTTTTGAAGAATTACCCATGGAATTTGCTGTTGAAGCAAAACAATTAATTGAAGTAACCCTTGAAAATAGTGTAGGATAATACAATGATTAAAATTAAGAATTTAGAAGCGTCAATTGATGATAAAACAATATTAAAAGGTATTGATTTAGAAATACCAGCTGGAGAAGTCCATGTAATTATGGGTAGAAATGGTTCTGGAAAGAGCACATTAGCGAATGTAATTGCTGGTAACGAAGCTTATGAAGTCGATGGCGGTAGTATTGCTATGAATAATACTGATATTACTGAAATGAGTATAGAAAATCGAGCCTTAGAGGGCATATTTTTATGTTTTCAATACCCTGTTGCTATTCCAGGTGTAGGTATGGCCTACTTTTTGAGATCAGCATTAAATGCTCATAGAAAACATCAGGGTAAAAATGAGATGGATGCATTAGAATTTTTGAATAATGCCAAAAAAATATTATCTGAACTTGGACTAGATGATTCTTTTTTGAAGAGATCTATTAATGATGGTTTTTCTGGCGGAGAAAAAAAGAAAAGTGAAATCCTACAACTTTTAACTATAAATCCCAAATTAGCAGTTTTAGATGAAACTGATTCAGGATTAGACGTTGATGCATTAAGAACAGTTGCAAAAGGTGTAAATAAGTTTAAAAATGAAGATAATTCTGTATTAATCATCACTCACTATCAACGTCTACTAAACTATATTAAACCTGATGTAGTTCACTTAATGATTGATGGAAAAATTGTTGAATCCGGAGACATATCTCTTGTAGAAAAAGTTGAAAAAGATGGATATTCTTGGTTAGAAAAATAAAATGATAGACTCAATCAAAAAAAATAGCTTGGAATTCTTTAACGCGAATGGTTTGCCTAGCAAGAAACTTGAAAATTGGAAATTTACTTCATCCAAAAATTTCAAAAACTTTAATAAATCATCTTACAAAGCTGAAAAGCAAAAGATTGAATCTGATGAATTATCAATTGTATTCATCAATGGAGTACTTGATATAGATTCGTTAGAAAATTTTAAATTTTCTGATTTGCTTGAGGTTAAAAACTTAAATGAGATTGATAATGAAGGACTATTACATTGCTCAGCAAATTTTTTGAATGAATCTATGTTTAATCTTGGAGTATCTGAATTTGAAAATGGAAATTATCTTTCATTTAAAAAAAATTCAGTTGTCAATGAAGTAATAAACATTAAAAATTATTTTTTTGAAAATGGTGAAAACGAAAGAGTATCTTCTTTCAATATTTTTCATATTAACGAAGGATCGGAAATTTCTATCATTGAAGAAGATATTAAAGAAAACTATTCAATATTTAATTTGAAACTAAACAAATTTATATGCGAAAATTCTTCAATCTTAAAATATGGAAAATCTTTTAATGATGACTCGCAAACACATTCATTATCATACAATTATTATCAAATCGAAAAAGATGTTGCCTTAAGTGTTGATTCTATGGTTAAAAGCTCTTTCTTTAACAAAGAGTTTATTGAAGTTGATCTTAATAACGTTGGTAGTGATGCTAAAATCAATATTTTAAATCTTGGTAAGCAGGAGCAGCATGTAGATAATAACATATTAATCAACCATAACGCTGAACATTGTACAAGTTTTCAACATGTGAGGAATATCTTGGATAATAAGTCTACAGCAGTTTTTAATGGTAAAGTTATTGTTTCCGAAGGAGCTCAACAAACTGATTCAAATCAATCAAACAAGAATCTCCTTCTTTCACTTGAATCAAATGCATTTTCAAATCCTCAACTAGAGATCTATGCTGATGATGTTTCATGTGGACATGGATCAACAACAGGTGCTTTGGACGAAAATAGCATTTTTTACTTACGTGCTAGGGGCATTGACTATTCAAGTGCTCAAAAAATATTGATTAAAGCTTTTGCAAAAGAAGTTATTGATGACTTTTCTCTTTCATCGCTCCAAGATATATCCGAAATTGCTTTGGATAGCTGGATTGATGAATAATATAAAAAATAATCTCGCAAATATTCGTGATGGCTTTTCTATTTTAGATGGACAAGACAAATTGGTATATTTAATTGATTTGGGCAAAAAGCTTGATCTAATTAACGAGTCTGGTCGAACTAATGATAGAAAAATTCATGCTTGCACCTCTCAAACCTGGTTAAAAATTAGTTATGACAATGATCTTGTAACAATCAAAGCTTTTTCAGAAAGTACAATTGTTAAAGGTTTGCTTCGAATTCTTCAAATTGGTTTTAATAATTCAGAAAAAAAGAGTATAATTAATTTTATAGATAGTTTTGATGATTGTAGTAGTCTTTTTGAATGGCTAAATCTTGGTCCTGCAATATCTAGCCAGAGACAAAATGGATTTCTAGGGTCGCTTGATTACATTAAGAAGGAATTAAATGATGCATAAAGAGTTTACGATATTAGAAGATATAGTTGTTCACAGTGTTCCTGATGGAATCAGAACAACATTAGCTAAAGGTAAAACAGGTATTATTTCTCAATCCTTAGGAGATAATTATACTATAGTTGTTGAAGGGAATATGTATCAATTAAATGGTATAGATGGTGAAAAAATTGGTGAAGAAAAACGAGAATTAAGTTCTAACAACTTTGCTAATGAAGAAGAAGTGTGGAATGTTTTACATACCTGTTATGATCCTGAAATTCCTGTAAATATTGTTGATCTTGGCCTAGTTTATAATTGTGAAATCAAAGAAGAAGAAGGTGGAGTAAATATTTTAATTCAAATGACACTCACTGCTCCAGGCTGTGGAATGGGTCCTGTAATTGCTGATGAAGTAAAGCAAAAATTATTATCACTTAGTGGGGCAAAAGTAGTTGAAGTTGAGCTCGTATGGGAGCCACAGTGGAATCAGGATATGATGAGCGATGCAGCAAAATTACAACTTGGTCTATATTAGATAATTATGTTAGATATCAGAAAAGACTTTCCAAATCTTGAAGAGAAAAATCGAGGAAAAACTTTAGTTTATCTTGATAGTGCTGCAACGAGCTTGACTCCTAAACAAGTAATTAATTCTGAATCAGAATATTATGAGAAATTTGGAGGAAGTATACATAGAAGTGTCTATGAACTAGGTGAAAAAGCTACTAATGCTTTCGAAAATAGTCGAAAAAGATTAGCAGATTTTATTGGAGCATCAAAAAATTCAATAGTTTTCACTAAAAGTGCTACAGAAAGTATAAATCTTGTAGCTGAATCATGGGGATATGATAATTTAAAATCAGGCGATGTTGTTTTGCTTACCGATATGGAACATCACTCTAACATTATTCCTTGGCAAATAATTTGTAGTAAGACAGGTGCTAAAATCAAATACTTAAAATCAACAGAACAAGGAACTATTAATTTAGATGATTTAAGAAGCTCTTTAGATAAAAATGTTAAAATGGTTAGCATAACTCACGCATCTAATGTTTTTGGTACAATAAATCCAATTAAAGAGATTACTAATATTGTTAAAAAGAATGGTTCAAAAATCATGGTTGATGGATGCCAAAGCATTCCTCACATGAAAGTGGATGTTGTGGATCTTAATTGTGATTTCTATGCTTTCTCTGGTCATAAAATGTTCGGCCCAACCGGAGTTGGTGTTTTATATGGTAAAGAAGAAATTTTGGAAAAAATGCGTCCATATCAAACTGGTGGAGGTATTATTGAAACTGTAACTATGACTGAGTCTACATGGACAAGTATTCCACATAGATTTGAGCCTGGTTCTCCTATGGCAGCTCAAGTAATTGCGCTTGCGGAAGCAGTAAATTATTTAGAAGCCTGCTTTGAAACACACGATAATTCATTACACGATTATTCTCTAGAAAAAATGCAGTCAATTAATGGGATATCTATATACGGAAATGCTACTGAAAGAACTCCAATTATAAGCTTCAATATTAAAGGTGTTCATTCTCTAGATTTAGCACACTTTTTAGATTACGAAGGTATTACCATTCGATCTGGGCATCATTGTTGTCAACCATTAATGCAAGCACTGGACATCACAGCATGTGCAAGAGTCAGTCTTTATTTTTATAACAATTCTAAGGAAGTTGATTTCCTTGTAGAAAAAATAAATAAAGCTATAGAGGTTATGAAATAATGCAAAATATCAATCTAGATGACTTTCTAAGTGAAGGCATTATTAAAGAAAAAGATTTTAGAGAAAAAGTATCCTTGATTGACTGGAAAAAATATCAAGATCAAAAAGTCATCATTAAAGGATGCTCAAAAGCAGCAGTTCCCACATGGGCATACTTAATTATCACAGCTAACTTAACTAAATATGCTAAACGTATTTATTTTGGTGAGCCTTGTTCGGCAATTGATATTTTTAAAAACTCTTAAGAAAGATTTTCTGCTACAATGTCTGCAACATCTTTAACTTTAATTTCTTCTTGTCCTGATGGAGTTAGGGGTCCAATACCTTGGTTCATCATACCATAACAAAAATTACATCCAGTAACTACTGTATCAGTTTTTGATTCTATTACTTGCTCTGCTCTTAGAAGATGAGTTCTACCTTCTCCGCTATCTTTTTTCCACCATAAAGCACCACCAGCTCCACAGCATAGAGTTTCTTTACCGCTTTCATCCAATTCAAAAAATTCAGGAGCAGCAGCTTTAATAGCATTTCGAGGAGCAGAAACTTCATCAAGCGTTCTAGAAAGATTACAAGGATCATGATATGTTACTTTCTCCAATGAACCTGGATTAATATTAATTCTTCCCTCTTCTAATAGTTCAGAAATTACTTGGGTATGATGTTTAACCTCATACTTGATTTCATGATATTTTTTATATTCTTTTTGGAGATTTACAACACAATGTGGGCACATTGTTGTCACATTTTTTACTTTATTTAACTCTTCGACATTTTGATCCATTAATAATTGATAAGTTAATTTATCTCCCAATTTATTTGCAGGATCACCAGAACATTGTTCATTACTTAATACACCATAGGTAACGCCAGCTGATTCAAGAATTTTTACAAAATTTCGAACTGAACTTACAAAATTAGGATCCATTGCATGTTTAGCAAAACAACCAAGCCAAAGTACTAGCTCTTTATCTGCAGTATAAACAGGTAATTCATTTAATAATTCACTAGATGAAGATCCTTCTGTATTACCTGTTTCTTGTAGATTTCTTAAAAGCTTTTGATACTCTTGAGGAACATCGCCTTCTGCAAGGACTTGGAAGCTTCTTATTTCATCTGCTTTCTCAACATGATTACCTACAGGACAAACTTCTGTACATGCTTGACATGTAGTACATTCCCACCCTGCTTCAACATTAATCTTATCAACTACATTAACATCACCGCTTTCAAGCATTGGATTTTTTAAATCTAAAATAAAATGATATTTTGGATCTAAAATTCCACCGCCTCTGTTAGCTGGACATACTTCAGTGCATCTACCACATTCGACACATGTAAAAATATCAAGAGCTTGATCTTTACTAAGTCTTGATAAATCAAGTAATAAATTATCTAACTCTTCTTCCGATGCTTCCATATCGATTGGTATAGCACCATGGCTTGGAACTTCAAAAGGTCTCAGGAAAATATTGAAAGGTGATAATACTAGGTGCATATGCTTGGATTGTGGAATTAGAAATAAAAATCCACCAATCACTCCAGAGTGCAACCACCAATTCAACTTTTCTGCTGCTCCCGATAAAATATGAAGCTCATCAATTAAATAGGTTGTCATAAGTGTAACAATAAAAACTGAAACCAATGCAGAAGTACTTGAGAATTTTCCAAGAGCTTCTGGCTTAATGACAAAACGTCTATATGCTAAACCTAAAATACCAATAGTACACAAAATTGCCCATGGTGCACCAAAAATAAGAAAATATGCATGTCTGAAAGAATCACTAAAAATTGGAAATCCAAAAGCCATTCCAAAATGATTAATAGTTATCAGTCCAAAAAAAATGAACCCATACATTACAAGAGCATGTAATATACCAGCAGACTTTCTTTTTCCACTGGCAACTTTTTTATGCAAGATAACTTCATCAAAAACTCTAATAATTCTTTGAGGAAGCTCATTAACGCTAAAGTCAGACTTTCCCTTTAATACAATTTTAAGTCTCAACAATAAGTGGTATAAGAAAAAAGTGATACCAGATAAAAGGAAAACAGCTAAGGCTATTTGTTCTACAAGAGAAAATTGTAACATAAGAGATTCTTACTTACTGTTGTTAATTTCCTCTGTCAATTTAGGCACAATTTCAAGTACGTCACCAATCACGGCATAATCAGCAATTTCAAATATAGGGGCATCTTCATCTTTATTGATAGCCAATACATTTTTTGAACCTTTCATACCAACAACGTGTTGAATAGCTCCAGAAACACCGCAAGAAAAATATAACTTAGGAGATACAACCTGACCCGAACTACCAACTTGTCTATATGGAGGCAGCCAACCCATATCCACTACCGGTCGTGATGAAGCAACTTCTGCCCCCATTGCATCAGCTAAAGATTGCATTGTAGGAAGATTGTCTTCACTTTCAATTCCTCTACCAACTGAAACAATTAACTCTGCTGCTGTTAAATCAACCCCGGTAGATGATTCTTGAAACTCAGGTTCACTATTTGATTTAATATCGCTATCAGATAGTTGAACATTAAATTCTTCTTCTGACTCAGGTCCCCCTTGTTCAATATCATCACTTGAAAAAGCTGCAGATTGAAAACTTAGCAGAGCTTGATCTGAGGATAATTCGATACTCGTTGCAAGCTTTGCGTTAAAAACTTGTTTAGAGAAATGTGGGTTACCATTATTAAAATCTACAGAAATAATGTCACTAACAAATGGTATATTGAGCTTTGCGCTAACTCTTGGAATAAAATCTCTAACCATGTAGGAATGGCCTACTAAAATGTATTTTGGAGAAAGTTCACTGATCACATCTGCAAGAACCTTTGAATAACCATCCGCAGAATACATATCAATTAAGTCATTTTTTGCTGAAATAAGTTTGTTCGCTTTGAAATTTTGTGCTTGAGATTTTAATTCATCAACTTTTTCACCAATACATAATATGAATAAGTCACAATTCAATTCATTTGCAAACTTCTGTCCTGCTGCGACTGCCTCTAGACTAAAAGGATGAATTTTACCTCTTTGGTTTTCTAAAACAACTAATACCATTATATAACCTTTAATTTATTTTTTAAAATATCCATTAGCTTGGCTACAATTGAATCTGCATCACCTTCAATTTTTTCTGTGATCTTCTCATTTTTTGGAACATATAGATTTACAAAGCTTTGGCTTTGAGATTCAGGAGAAGATTCAAGAGTATTTAATTCTTTTCTTTTTGCTCCCATAATTCCTTTTAGAGAAGGGTAGCGTGGTTCATTAATACCAGACTGAATTGAGATACTTGCAGGAAAAGGAAGTGTTACCCACTGAAACCATCCTGATTCTAGCTCTCTTTTAACTTTAATCTTATCTCCTTCAACTTGAGTTTCTATAGCAAGTGTAGCTGTTGACATCTCAAGTAGCTCTCCAATTAAAACACCTGTTTGTCCAGAACCCATGTCGTCTGATTGTAAACCAGATAAAATTAAATCAAAATTCTCAGGTTTTAGATTGTCAGCAAAAATTTTTGCGACAGTAAGTGGATCTGTTGTAGTAGATTCATTTTTAATAAAAATTCCACGATCTGCGCCTTTTGCTAATCCATCTTTAATTACTTTTGAGGTATTGGCTTCAGATCCAAGAGTTACAACAATAACTTCAGAATCTCCACCAGCATTTTCTTTAATTTGCAATGCTTCTTCCAGAGCATATGAATCACTTTCATTGACAACATAATTGACAACGGACTCATCAATCCAACTACCAGAGCTGTCTACTCTAATACTGGATTCGTAACTCGGAATTGCTTTTGTTAATACTGCTATTTTCATTTTTTTAAAAAAACCGACTAATCAGTCTGTTTTAATATAACCCTTAAAAATTAAATTAAACAATCAATAATTATAAAAAAACAGGCTATAAAAGAAAGTTGATAAGCGGGGGAAAGTCTTTCAATCTTTCGCATTTTTTATAGCCTGATAAATCTTCAGTTCAACCAATTTAGTATTATTATAAAGCTATTGAAAGAATTTTATTCTGTATCTTCGTCTTCTGTCGCAAATTTAGTCCAATCACTCGAGACAGCAGACTCATCTATTGAAGTTGAAGTTTCAGCTGCAACCGTACTATTTCCCCCAAACTTTGAATCATCTTCATAAATATTTAAGCTATCTTTTCTGACTTCATATTTATCTAAATCTAATTCTTCATCCATACTATAAAGTGACTCTTTATCTTGACTGTAGAGATCTAAATCAAAGAAATCTAGGTTTTGGACAAACCCATTTTCCATTAAATATTCAAGAAAAGGCAAGTATGCTCTTTGCTTTAAATGTGCATTACATTTAGGGCATTTAAGATTTTCACCAATCTCAGATGCAATTATTTCTTCTTGCTTTTCACAAGGACATATAACTTCATCTATTCTATTTATTTCTTTGACTGACATAAGTCGAAGATATTATTAGTTTGGTATTGTGTCAATCTTTTTTGTAAAGATCAAATAACGCAGCTTCTATCGAGGAGAAATCAACATTTCTTCTAGACATTACTTTTGAAGCAACATCCTTAAAGTCTTCAAAAGTGATTTTTGAAATCTTCCCATTATAATAAAATGAAAAGCTTGGAATATATCTTGGTGGAAAAGATTGTGAGACAATGTTAGATCCCATTTCAATGACTGTTCCTGTATTTAGGTTGGTACCAATTGACGTTTTTACATGTTCTCCAATAATTGAGCCAAAGAAAATGGATTTAGTATCAATTAATTCTCCATTCCATTTTATTGAAACATTCGAATAATTGTTTTTTAAATTACTCGTTGTAGTACCTGCTCCAAGATTGACCCAAGAAGCAATGAAACTATGCCCCAAAAATCCTTCATGTGCTTTGTTGGAAAATGGTTGAAAAATAGAGGTATGCACCTCACCTTTAACTTTACAATCATGGTTAATTATTGATTTTGAAATATTTGAGTGCGATTTGATTAAGCAGTTGTTCCCAATAAATACAGGGCCATTAATAACTACAAATGGCTCTATAATCGCTGAGCTAGATATAAAAACAGGTCCATTGGATTCATCTATAACAACATTATCAATATTTGAATATGAACTTTCAATATCTTTAAAAAAAAGATCTATATTAGCAATCCATTGCCACGGAAATTTAAGACTGTCATCTACATTATAAACTTTATCATTTATAATTAAATCAGATGATATAATTTTTTTCAAATGTTCTATCATATTTTTATAAACTGCTTTATCATTTTAAAAGTTCCATCTAAATCTTGCTGATAGTTAGAATCCAATATAACATTATAATATTTTTTGGAATTATCATAATTAAAACCCATTCTAACTTTTGAGTTACTATAAAAACACAAGAAAGCTCCAAACCTGCTAAAGCTTGCATTCAAATCAATAATATTTTCAAAATTATATGTTCTGATTTTTTCAATAAAAATATCTCTTGGTAAACCTAATGAATTCATATCATTATATGAGTATTGAATTGAATTTTGGATGATCTCATCAGAATAAAAGTTTGAAATAGAATCTTTTAATAGATAATGAACTTTACCTTGAGATTTAGCTGTGAAAAGTTGCGCCATTTTAAAGGCAATATCATTATCTGGAAGAACAACTAAACTCTCACCATTAAATTTATTAGAATGATCGAAATTATCGGTATATTTTCGATATTTAGTTGCAAGCATTAATTTTTCTTTTAAAGTGAATTCCATATCTTTATGTTAATTTAATCATTAATTAGAATATTTAATTTTATAAAGGTTTAATTTTTAATATGTCAAAAAACAAATTTGGTAAATATCCATTTGAAAAAGGTATCTATAAAAATATGTACCGAGACAAACTGTGGACCATGCGTCAATATGCAGGTTTTTCTTCTGTTGATGAATCAAATAAAAGATACTTAAAGCTAATTGAGAATGGAGTAAGTGGTTTGTCTGTTGCATTTGACTTGCCAACACAGATGGGGTATGATTCTGATGATGATATGTCTTTTGGTGAAGTAGGTAAATCTGGTGTTCCAATTTCAACTATTGAAGATATGGAGCGTCTTTTTGAAAATATTAATCTTGAAGACATCTCAGTTTCAATGACTATTAATTCTACTGCTGCAATTTTGTTAGCATTCTATTTTGCAATGGCTAAAAAGCGAGGTTATAATTTTGATGCTCTTCGAGGAACTTTGCAAAATGATATTCTTAAGGAATATATTGCTCGTGGAACTTTTATTTTTCCTGTAAATGATTCGCTAAGATTAACTTCCAATATTTTTGAATTTTGTCAACAAAATCTTTCTAAATGGAACAGCATTTCTATTTCGGGATATCACATTCGAGAAGCTGGGAGCACCGCAGTTCAAGAACTAGCTTTTACATTTGCTAATGCAATTACTTATCTAGAAAAAGCTAAAGAAGATGATTTAGACCTTATTAAACTAACTGAGCAAGTCTCATTTTTTTTCAATGCCCATAGAGACTTCTTTGAAGAAGTTGCTAAATTTAGGGCTGCTAGGATTATTTGGGCTCAGATAATAAAGAATAGATTTAAAATAGATAATGTCAAATCTCAATTATGTCGATTTCATGTTCAAACTGGCGGTTCAACACTCACTGCACAACAAATTGATAATAATATAGCTAGAACAACCTTAGAAAGCTTATCAGCCGTTTTTGGTGGAGCTCAATCAATTCATACAAACGGAAAAGATGAGGCAGTCAGTTTACCCTCAGAAGAAAATGCAACTACCGCTTTAAGAATTCAGCAAATAATTGCACATGAAAGTGGAGTCGCAAACTATATCGATCCATTAGGAGATAGTTCTGTTATTAAAGACTTAACTAATAATATTGTTAAAGAAGTAGAAATGAAAATTGAAGAAATTTTCGAAAAAGGCGGTATGAAGACTTTGATTGAAAGAGGAGAAATACAAAGTGAGATTGAAAAATCTGCATTTGAATTTCAAGAAGATATTGACTCAAAAAAAACAATCTTTGTTGGAGTAAATAAGTTTATAAACGAAAATGAGATTATTGATTCAGGTACTTCTTTTAAAGATGGCTCTGAGGACAGATTACAACGATTAAATATTTTTAAAGAACAAAGAGACAATAAAATTGTAAAAGAATCACTAGATAAATTAGTTAATGTCGCCAAAACAAGTAAGAATGTAATGCCACAACTTATAACCTGTGTTGAAAATAATTGTACTCTAGGAGAAATAATATTTGCTTTAAAAACAGTTTTTGGTGAATATTTAGAATAATATTTGGAACAATTATAAATTAATTTAGTTTTATTTTAAGGAGGAAATTATGTTATATAAAAATTTAATATTCGTTTTACTTGGATTAATAATGATCAGTTG
>Ga0310343_10000035_pt1 | contig 57033 bp, 80 predicted proteins | sample HC15DNA2025_MG_FD_203519 | JGI IMG/M metagenome (GOLD analysis project Ga0310343, IMG submission 203519) | Marine microbial communities from station ALOHA, North Pacific Subtropical Gyre - HC15-DNA-20-25_MG | ecosystem: Environmental > Aquatic > Marine > Oceanic | place: Pacific Ocean: North...
ATTGGGAAAAGGCGGGAATAACATGGGGTACGGTTAAAATAAAACTAGCCGACCTTAATGACAAAGAGCCTATAAAATTACTGCGTGAAGAACGAAATAGACTTATTGCTGAAACAGATTGGTGGGCGTCATCAGATTTAGATATGCCTTTGGAAAGAGCAACGTACAGACAGCAATTAAGGGATATAACTAAAACCTACACATCGCTTGATGATGTCGTGTGGCCTGATAAACCGGAGTAAGCTATGAGTAATGCCCGTAATCTTGCTAATCTGTTAGGCACAAGCACTACAGTTCCGTCATCCAGTATAAGTGGCGGGGGTATTGTTAAAGAGCAGCTTGCTATGATATGTGATGGTCAAAATTACACTGTTTCTAGCGGAACCTACACCCCCACAAATGTGACAGCCGCACAAGCATTAACAACTAGTTATGCCACAGTTACTGGTTCTGAACTTTCATATACTCCTCCATCAGGAACAACTTGCGTAGTATATGATTTTCTCCTTCAGTTTACTTTCTATGATGCTCAAGGTATTGGTCATTTTAAGTTTTTTATTGATTCAGATGAAGTGACAAATCAAAGACTTAATTTAAGTGGGCAATATCCAGAAATAATATCAACTTTAAGATATGTGATACCCATTGGCGGTTCAGCAAACACTGCAACTGGCAGGCAGGCTACATGGACATCAGCAAAAACTCTCAAAATTACGTGTAGGGAAAATAGTTCATCAAATGAGGCTTTTCTTCATTCTACTACATATTGGGATGACGGTAGCACGGACACATTTCATCAGCCTAATTTAACTATCACGGCGTTGGGTTAGAGATAGTGTTCGGCTCTCAGGGATTTTCTGTAGATAGTTTTTCAAGTCAAGGAATAGTATTTCTTGGCAGTGTAGACCTTGACGCTAATTTTACACAAGAGACTTCACAAAACTTCATATCCCCAGCATCTGCTGAAATTACATCTATATTTAAACAGGCGGCTGCTGCCGCAGGATTGCTAATAACAGAAGCTGATATGTCTGCTAATTTTACGCAGACATCAACTCAAACTCTGGTTCACCAAACTCCAGCGCAAATTAGTTCTCAATTTAACCAAACAGGAACGTCAAATATAATAGCTTCTCTAGAAGCAACTCTTGACGCTAACTTTACACAAACCAGTGCGGCATCTTTAGTTGCGTCAGGCGTGGCCGAGATAAGCTCTAATTTTATACAGACAGTAAACGCCTTGACTGTGCTTTATTTGGTTTCAGAAAAAGATATAAATTTTGAACAAACTTCTTTAGGCGGACTGTTGACATTTGGCGAGTCTAGTATGGACTCGCAGTTTGATATTACTAAATCTCTGGGTGGTCTTTTAAAGTTTGCCTCACAAGAAATGAACAGTGTGTTCTTAAAAACAGCAAATGGTGATATACTGTGGGTACAGGTGGATTCTAATGGAAGCCCAGAAAGCTGGACAGAGATAACAAGCACTGGTAGCGGAAGCTGGACAGAGATAGACGCGAATACATCAGTAGAAACATGGACTAATAAGGTGGTATAAATGGCAAGTACCTATACAACTAATACAGGGATTGAGAAGCCGGGTACTGGTGACCAAGCGGGTACTTGGGGTACAACGACCAATACCAACTTTGACATCATTGACGCGGCTCTGCATGGACAGGCGGCTATAACCATAACTGGTAGCCAAGACCTAACAACAAATGATGGCTCTGTTTCAGATGGTCAAAAGACTGTTTTGGTTCTTTCTGGAACACCGGGGTCTACATTTGAACTTAGAGTAACCCCGACAGACCAGAAAAAGTTTTACACAATTAGAAACGAAACCGATGCGGCCTGTAGAATAATTTATAAAGGTAACACATACTCTACATCTAATGGCGTGGAGATTGCGTCTGGGGCAACTCAAGCTGTAACTGGAGATGGTGGGGGCGCTTCTAGCGGTAAATTTAAATCACTAACACCGCCAACAGACTTGGTTAATGATGCAAGTCCACAGCTATCAGCAAACTTAGATGTAAATGGCAACAGCATTACATCAACCAGCAATGGCAATGTGGTAATATCTCCAAACGGAACAGGTGATGTTCAACTTGACGCTGACACAGTTAGGGTTGGGGATAACAATGCAGATGCTACAATAACAACAAACGGCACAGGCGACCTAACACTAAGCACAAACAGTGGGACCAACTCTGGGACTATTGCCATAGCCGATGGTACAAATGGAAATATCAGTGTCACTCCTAATGGCACAGGCTCGGTTGTTCTTGACGGCTTATCTTATCCGCAAGCAGACGGCACAAATGGTCAGTACTTACAAACAGACGGCTCCGGCAATTTAAGTTTTTCTACTGTACCGATTAGTGGCAGTACATTTACGCTTGGTAGCTGGACTTTAAGTGTGGTTAGTAATGAGTTAGTTTTTAGTTACAATGGCACAGGAGTGGCTAAAATAAAAACTACAGGTGAAATTGTTTCTGCGGATGACATTACCGCTGAGGGAACTATTTAATTATGGCACTACCTGATTCCGGTGAAATTAAATTAAGCCAACTGGCTACAAATTTTGGTGGCTCTGCACCTCATGGCCTTAAAGAATACTATCGAGGCGGGGGTAGTGTGTCTGACAATGCTGTCAACAGTACCGTCCCACAGTCCGGGGAGCTTAGCCTTAAAGACTTCTACTCTTCAGCAGGAACCTCATCGAGGGACTTAAGAGTTTGGATGGCTTATCAATTTGCGGCGGGGGGCTACACTTCTGGATTTGGAGTTACCTCACAAAGCAGCACAGCCGCCCCCTCTACCATTTCTAATGGTGCAAATGCTGTGGCTTGGCAACCTGTGTTTCATGCAGGAAGCGGCTTTATTACTAGCGCAAGCATCACAATTTCACAAAACGAAGACGTAACAGCATACAATAACAATGTGGTTTTGTACGGTGGTACAACTAGCAGCACTGTAACTAATGTTGTGGCTGCATGGAATGCTGGGTATAACGGAAGCACTGGTGGGGCAAGAGGATACAGTATTTCTTGGAACGCTGATGGAACTATAAATTCCATTACCAATACATCTAACACTTACAATTATGCTATTATTACATGGGCCACAGATAATGTAAGTGCCGCAAACAGCGCTGGCTATAAGTGGTTTGGATTTAAAGCCACTAATCCACCCAGTTGGAGTAAGGGCGCTCTCGTTTTGGGCGGAACTTTTACCGCAAGTAGCTCAGCATCCATAACACAACCATCGTAGGTGTGTCATGCCGTTACAAAAACTACAATTTAAAGCTGGCATTAACAAAGATGTTACCCCTTACTCAAACGAGGGAGGTTGGGTTGATGGTGATAAAATTAGATTTCGCCTTGGCTACCCAGAAAAAATTGGTGGCTGGTTAAAGTATTCTGCAAATACTTTTCAGGGCGTTTGTCGTGCTTTACATAACTGGATAGCGCTGGACGGCTCTAACTTTCTTGGTCTAGGCACACATTTAAAATATTATATTGAGGAGGGCGGGGCGTTCAATGATATTACGCCACTTAGGGACACAACAGCCGCTGGTGATGTCACCTTTAGCGCAAGCAATGGGTCGTCTTCAATAACAGTGTCAGACACAAATCATGGCGCTAACATAAATGATTTTGTTACATTTAGCGGGGCCGCAACTCTTGGCGGTCTTATTACAGCGGATGTGCTAAATCAAGAATATCAAATTGATTCAGTAACAAGCTCTGGCGTTTATGTGATAACAGCCAAAGACCCAACTACTGGAAATGCCGTAACTGCAAACTCATCAGATTCTGGCAACGGAGGCAGTTCTGTTGTTGGTGCGTATCAGATAAATGCGGGATTAAACTCGCAGGTTGGTGGCACGGGTTGGGGTGCTGGAACATGGGGGTCAGGAGGCTGGGGTTTGGCTTCTGCTATTACGACATCTACAGAGATAAGGCTATGGTCGCACGATAATTTTGGCGAAGACCTTATTATAAACGCCAGAGATTCTAATTTGTACTATTGGGATAAATCCGGCGGTCTTAGCGCCAGAGCGGTAGAGGTTTCAACAAAGGCTGGAGCCAAGTCTGTTCCCACGGTGGCTAAACAGGTGCTTGTGTCTGACCAAGATAGACACGTTATAGCTTTTGGTTGTGATGCTATTAACTCAAGTTCATCTGCGGCTCAGGGCAATGGAACGCAAGACCCTTTATTAATTAGATTTTCATCTCAAGAAAACGCAGTGGATTGGTTTCCATCAACATCTAATACTGCTGGCGATTTGATTTTAGGTTCTGGCTCGGAGTTTGTTCAGGCTGTTGAGACAAAGCGTGAGATTTTAGTCTGGACAGATACATCACTTCACTCAATGAGGTTTATCGGACCGCCGTTTACATTTGGCTTACAGCAGTTGGCATCAAACATTACCATCATGGGTCCAAACGCCGCCGTTGCCACTGAAGACGTTGTGTACTGGATGGGTATAGATAATTTCTATGTTTACTCAGGGCAAACACAGCAACTAGAATGCACTGTAAAAGACCATGTGTTTGCAGATTTTAATTTGAGCCAAACAGACAAAGTGTACGGTGGTGTAAATTCAGAGTTCTCTGAAGTCATATGGCTATATTGCTCTGATACAAATTCAGTAGCCAATGGCGGTGACGGAGAAAACGACAGATACGTTATATATAATTACAAAGACACCATATGGTATTACGGAACTCTTAGCCGCTCTGCTTGGCTGGATAGAGGGACCAGAGCATACCCGATAGCGGCACAGGGTGCGTATTTATACAATCATGAATACGAGTATGATGATGACGGCTCTGCTATGAATTCTTATATTGAGTCAGCGCCAATGGACATACAGGATGGTGATAATTTTAGCTTGGTGACAAAGGTAATACCTGACCTAACCTTTGTAGGTTCAACTTCTTTAGCAAGCCCACAAGCGACATTTACATTAAAATCTAGGACAGAGCCGGGGGCTGCCTATTCTAATACTTCGTCTGGCACTGCTGTTAGAACTGCGTCATCTCCTGTAGAAACATTTACAGAACAATTAAATCTAAGGACAAGAGGGCGCTCATTCTCTGTTCGAGTTGAGTCAGCCGCTTTGGGTACAAAATGGAAACTAGGTTCACCAAGGGTAAATATTAGGCCTGACGGGAAAAGATAATGGCATTAACCAATTTACCAGCACCTAGATTACCTGAGCCAACATCAGAATATTCTCTGACTTATATGCAAGATTTGCTTAGAGCATTAGAGATATTTATCGAGCAGGAAAGAACTGCTGGAGACATACGGGCGACAACAATTACTTTAACTGCATTGCCTACATCCGCAACAGGGCTTGAGTCCGGTGCGCTGTACAATGACTCAGGAACGGTAAAAATTGTACCGTAGTACAAATGGACTATATAAAAAAAATAATCGAATATAACGCGGTCGCTCGCCTAACAATGATTTGCAGTATAGCTATGTCTTGGCGTTGTGCAGAATGGTTTATGAATTTAGAAGACCCAACCATGCAACAAAGTGCGTTTGTATCTGTTATAATGGGTGTTATGACAGGTATATTCGGTATATGGATGGGGCAAGAGTCTAAGGGAAGAAGAAATGATTAGATGGCTGTTAAAATTGTGGAGAGTAAGGCATGGGGATTTGTCCGGTCACAGACTTCACACAATCAAATATGACGATTTATGTATGTAGGAGACAAAAGTGATACAGGCGCTTATAGGTCCGGTAACAGGGCTACTAGACAAATTTATTGAAGACAAAGACCAAAAAGCAAAGTTGGCTCACGAAATTGCCACTATGTCAGAGCGGCATATGCAAGAACAAATCATGGGTCAGTTAGAAATAAATAAAGCAGAAGCACAACATAAGTCTATTTTTGTGGCTGGCTGGCGACCCTTTCTCGGCTGGTGTCTGTCTTTTGCCATGGCTTGGCACTTTGTTTTAGCGCCAGTGACCATGTTTGTGTGTTCCTATCTTGGAGTAGAAATACCAGAGCTACCTACGTTTGATATGGATTCTCTAATGACTGTTTTGCTGGGAATGCTTGGCTTAGGCGGACTCAGAACCTTTGAAAAAGTTAAAAAGGTTACAAAATAGGCTTGTAAATGATATAATTCGCATAATGATTTAATTGAGGCGTATTATGTCAAGACCCCCTTTAAGCGAAGAAAAAGCAAACGAAGTAGTCGTTGCTTTTCACAAACACTTCTGCAATGCAACTAAGGCCGCTAAAGATTTAGGTTTAACATACGCAACTTTTATATCTAGACTCGGCATAGCAAAGCGCAGAGGGCTTTTATCTAAGCCAAAAGTGGTAGAGTCAAAAGTAGTTGTAAAGCCTGTTTACAGAATACAGCAAAGAAAATCTAGGCCAGACGAAACAAAGCACGTTTTAGCCATAGGTGATTGCCACGATAGCCCTAGACTGCCTGATAAACGGCGGTTTTATGCCATGGGTAGATATGCCAAAGAAAACAAAGTGGACCAGATTGTACAGATAGGTGACTTTGCGAGCATAGAATCTCTTAATAGATTTGATGGCAATGAAACAACAAAGGGCAGAGAAAAGCCTACATTTAAAGAAGATATGCGTAGCTTCCAGCAGGCCATACGATATTTTCATAAGGGGTTGGCTGGGTATGACATTCCAAAACACGTTACTCTTGGTAACCATGAAGACAGGATATGGTCTTTTACTAATAAAAATCCAGAGGTCATTGAATTGCTTGACCAAATATTGTTCGCAACTTTGGATGATTATAACTGGACATACTCTCCATACGGAGACTTTTATTTTATAGGTGATGTGGGCTTTACACACTCGCCATTAAACACGATGGGTAAGCCATATGGCGGTATGTATGCGGAAAATCAAATAGCGAGAGACTCGTTGCATGATGTGGTTTTTGGGCATACTCACAAACGAGTTGACAAGACGTATCCAAAAATGGGTAATCAGCTTTTAAATGTGATGAATTTGGGTACAAGTCTACCGCAAGGCCACTTAGAGGAGTATGCTAAACATACATTAACAGGATGGTCATATGGGGTCTACGACATCCGAATAAAAGATGGTAAAATAGACGAAAGAACTTGGATACCTATTAATAACCTTATTGAGCGCTATGGTGATGGATATGCGGGAGATTAATAAAATAATTGTACACTGCGCTGACACTCCCGAAGGAAGGGATGTCAAAACAGAGGAAATAAAGCGCTGGCACACTGAAGAGAGGGGCTGGAGCGATATTGGCTATCACTGGGTTGTGGAACTTGATGGTTCGGTTCACGCTGGGCGTGATGAGTCTATCAATGGCGCTCACTGTAGGGGTCATAATAGCGACAGCATCGGTATCTGCTACGTTGGTGGGGCTGACTCTGAGGGAAATCCTAAAGACACACGAACCCAAGAACAGAAGGATTCTCTTGTCACACTTATCACAGAGATACTTGAAAGACATCAAGAGGCACAGGTCTACGGACACAGAGACTTTTCAGAAAAAGCCTGCCCATCATACGATGCAAAAACAGAATACGCAGGGCTATAAGGAGTAAACTATGTTACCACTTTTGTTTGGACTGGGGGGTTCTGCGCTAGCTGGCGCTGGATTGCTTGGTGGAATGGGTGCATTAACCGCTGGCGCTCTTGGCTCAGGCTTAGGCTCTCTGGCACAAGGTGATGACATAGGAACAGCTATCGGCACTGGCCTGATGTCTTATATGGGCGGTAAGGCTCTTGGTGGTTTAGGTGGTGCTGGAGCCGCTGGCGCTGGTGATGCGGCAAATTTAGCAAGCAATCTTCCAGCGGGAACTGCGCCTGCTGGTTATATGGGCGCTGGAACAGCGCAAAGTGCCGCAAACTTCACTGATTTTATGCCAAGTCCTGCTGGCGGGTTAAGTGGCGCTGGCGCACAAGGCGCAATGAACGCACTCACCGGAAATCTAGGTCAGACTGCTGGCATAGCACTGCCCGGTTTAGCATCTCTTGGCGCACCTCAAGCAGGGGCGTTTGATTCAGAGTTTGATGAAGGTGGAGATATACCAGAGGCGGAATCGCCAAACAGAATTGCAAAAATGCCACCACTGGGATACAGGCCCGGATTTGACCCAGAGTTTAGATACTTTAATGAAGGCGGTATAGCGTCTTTGGCATATCAAGAGGGCGGAGATATGGATATGTCAGAAGCCCCCAACGACAAAGAGCTTATATCTAGGGCTGTAGAGGCGATTCAAGGCCGCTCAGATAACCCTGAGATAGTCTTGGGTCAGTTTGTAGCCAGATATGGAGAAGACGCATTACGCGACCTTGTGGGGCGTGTTCAGAGCGGTGAGTTTGATATGAATGCAATGGTCACCGAAGGTCAAGTCAATGGCATTGGTGACGGCATGGATGACATGATTCCAGCAACATTAGAAGGAGAGCAAGATGTGGTGCTATCCGATGGAGAGTTTATTGTACCTGCGGATGTGGTTAGCGGGCTGGGCAACGGCTCGACTGACGCAGGCTCGAAGGCTCTATATGAAATGATGGACAGGGTTCGTGAGATGCGAACTGGCATGACAAAACAACCTGAGCAAGTGCCGCAAGGAATGATGCTACCAGCATGATGATTACAGCAGTTCCCAGAGAGGCTCTGGGTATCGTCTGGGGAGACGTAGCAAAAGTTTTAATTAAGTCAGTAGAAACATCAAAGGGCAAGTTTCATATTGACGATGTTTATAAAGACGTTGAGAGCGGTATGTACGGATTGTGGTTAATAATTGACGATGAAAAAGAAGGTATGAATGTCATTGCCGCTATAACAACAAGAATAATTCAATATCCAAGTAGGAAAGCATTGGCTATGGATTGGCTTGGGGGAAGCAGAATGGGTGAGTGGTTGCCGATGGCACAGAAAACCCTTGAAGGATACGCTAAAGAGTGTGGATGTAGTCATTTAGAAAGCTACGGAAGAAAGGCTTGGAAGCGTTGGTTAGGCAAGTATGGCTGGGAGCCAGAGTACATTGCTTATAGAATGGAGTTAGGAAATGGGTAAAGGTTCTAAGCAACCGCAAGAACAAACGGTTGTCCAGTCCAATCTTCCAAAGTATGTAAGACCATACTTTGAACGTCTTCTGCAACGCACGGAAGCAGAATCCAAACAGGAGTATAATCCCTACACTGGTCAGCGTTTAGCCGATGAGGCCGCTGACACTTTGCAGGCTAGACAAGACATTAGAAATCTAGGACCGATTGCAGGCATAGGTGACGCACAAACTGCGACTAAAGATGCTATAGGCCGCGCACAGAGGGGCATGGGCTATGAGGCAGAGGCGTTTGGATTGGATTCCATACGCTCAAAAATGACTCCATTTATGCAACAGGTAGTAGATGTTCAAAAAGCAAAGGCCATTCAAGATTTTCAAGACCAAAACGCCGCTAGGTCGGCTCAGGCAGTTCAAGCTGGGGCATTCGGAGGCTCCCGTCAAGCAATCGCGCAAGGCATGGCTCAAAACGAACTTTCGCGCCAGCTTGCAGAGATACAGGCTCAGGGGCAACAGAAAGCATTTGAGCAGGCATCAGGACAACTTACCGCTGATAGACAGGCGATGGCAGATGCAGAAAGAATAGGGCTTCGCGCTGGAGAAATGGCTGGCGCACAGGGTTCTCAATTAGCGCAACTTGGTCAATTAGCAAGAGAGGGCGATGTGCAAGCAGCAACTCTTCTAGAGCAAATTGGCAAAGACCAAATGGCCAGAGAGCAAGCTGGATTGGATATGGCTTATGAAGATTTTGTTCGTCAAAGGGATTACCCGCGTGAACAGTTGCAGTTCTTGTCATCCATACTTAGAGGTGTCCCAGTACAACCATCTACGGAAACGACTAAGTTCGGTACTTATAATCCTCTTCAACAACTCCTTGGAACTGGCGTTTCCGCGCTAGGGTTGTATAAAGGAATACAAGGTCTATGAATATTATTGACATCCAAGACCAGCTTAAAAACTTCTCTGAAGATCAGCTTATTAATGAGATGCAAATGCCGTCTGGCAATGCGCCTCAGTTTCTTGTTTTAAGTGAGATTCAGCGCCGTAAACGTGTAAGAGATGACTTTTCAAAGCGTAAGGCCGCTCAACAGCCTACGGTGGCTGAGGAGGCAATCGCCGCCGCTGGTGTGCCGCAGTCTGGTATTGCTGGTATGTCAGAGGCCATGGCCCCGAAAAGTACCATGGTACAAAATGCTGTAGGCTCTGCAATGCCAGAGGCCATGAGGTCTGGTGGCTTGATGCAGTTTGGAAATGACATTCAAAAAAGCATTAGCTCACAAGAGGTAGACCCCTTCCTTGATGAGGTCGAGGACATGGCTGAGTCACGCTTCGGGGTAGACTTTAATGAGTCGCCTAGATTTGGCCTAAATATAGATCAGCGTCTAAGGCCAGCCATTGGGCTTCCATTTATTAATGACCCAATGCCTTACATAGACGCCCCTTTTGAAAGGGAAAGCCGAAGAATGCCAGTTAAGGGTGGCCCACGGAACGCTTTACAGCCGCCTGAGTTTACAAACTATTTGACATCACCCATGATAGCTTTTGAAGAGGGTGGGTTGATACGCGCTCAAGACGGTATTCCTCGCGGCTTACGGCTAAACAATCCCGGAAACATTAGGCCGGGTGCTGGCTTCTTTGGTGAAATAGGCGATGATGGCGGATACGCTAAGTTTGACTCAGATGCTGCTGGCATAAGAGCCATACAACGTCTTCTTAGAACTTACGGAAATCAGTACGGCATAAACACGCTAAGAGGATTGGCGAATAGATATGCCCCACCGTCAGATAATAACCCTACAGATAACTATATAGAGTTTCTTTCTCAGAAAACTGGCATAGACCCAGATGAGCCAATAAATCTTGCTGAACGTGGCGCTGATATTATCCCTGCTATTATTGGTTTTGAGCAAGGTCAACAGCCCTTCTCCCAAGACATGATTAATAAGGCGATTGGCGCGGCACAGTTTGATGAAGAAGAAGACATAAAAAGCGCTCTTTTCCCTCAAGAGCTTATAGATGCTGGTGTTTCACCGTCTGATTTAGCTCAAGCTGACCAAAGTCCGGGTCTTATGTCTGCGATGGCGGCAACAAGTGGCTCAAGCCCAACGCCCCAACAAGACTATCTAGCAGGTCAGTTGTCAGATGGGCCATTTGACGCAGAGGGCAGAAAACGAAGACAGGCTCCAAACCGTGTAGAAACAGACCCCAAAGGTTCGGGCGGAAGAAATGACCCTAAACGCGAAGCTCCAGACCCGAACAGGCCACCAGTGATTCTAGAACCGGGCGATACTACAAAAGGGCGCAATATAGGTAGAAAAGACTCTCGCATAGAAGATTTAAAAGCTGCAAGAAAACTGGCAGAAGACAGAGCAGCAGCGGCTGCGAAAGCGGCGGAAGAAGAGGTTACTGAAGAACCAACAACAACAGACCCAGAGCCTCCCAAAGAGCCAGATGCTCCCAAGACATCAGGGCTGTCTTCTATTGAAGAAGAAATAATTGCCCTTCAAAAACAAATGCAGAAAGACAGAGAGTCAGATAAGTGGCTTGCTATCGCACAGGCTGGTCTAGCGTTAATGTCCTCTAACAATCCTACACTTCTTGGTGCGGCTGGAGAAGCTGGCATTGAAGGGCTAAAGGCTTTCCGTGAGGCTAACGATAGATATCAAGAAGGCGTGATAGACTTGCTTAATGCCCGCTCTAAACTTGCCAAAAACAAAACAGGCTTGACTCAAAATCAAGCAAATAAGTTGGCAGTTGATTATGAGAAAATTGCAAACGATATGTCGGTTGATGAGCAAACTAGAATCCGCGCCAGAATACTGGCAGAACAGTTAAGAATGCAAGGCGGTCTTGGTATGGGCTTGATGGCAGGTAACTATGATATAGCCACACCTAGTTCCTAGAGGAGTTTTAGATGGGGCAATATTACGTTCAGGGTAGCTCTGGTAAATACTACTCTTTTAATATATCTGGTCAGTCTCCTAATGATGCCGAGCAAGGCAAGATTCAGCAGATTCTTCAGCAAAACAATGATTCATTGATTGGTGGTCAGCCCACCTCTGAAGAGAAGGGCGGGTTTGGCGCGGCTCTTTCTGGCGGCATAGACACGCTACAGCTTGGCTTTGGCTCTGCTATAGAAGGTCTTGGAGAGTCAACTGACATAGACTTTCTGAAAGAATATGGCAAAGAAGTTGTAGAAACAAACAAACAACAACTTGCCGACAATGAACAGTATCGAACCAGAATAGATGACATAACTGGCGTTGGCAGTGCATTGTCATTTGCTGGTCAAGCCATAGTTGAGCAAGTTCCCCAGATAGGCTCAACGCTTGCTGGTGCATATGCTGGCGCTAAAGTAGGCGCGGCTCTTGGCCCAAAGGGGGCAATAGTTGGCGGTATAGCTGGCGGTGTAAGTGCAAACCTTCCATTCTTTTATGGCATGAACCGTGAGGCTCAAAAAGATGTAAGCCCTGTAGTTGATGAAGGTATTGCGGCCCTTACAGCCATTCCTCAATCTATATTAGATTTTATTGCTGACCGGATTGTGGTTGGCGCAATATTTACGCCAAAGTTTATAAATGGTGGGGGAATATTTAGCAGGATTGCAAAAGGCGCTGGCGCTGGTGCGGCGGCTGAAGTTCCAACAGAGCTTGGTCAACAAGTTCTTGAGAGACTTCAGGCTGGCAAAGAACTTGCAAGCGAAGAGGCAATTAAAGAATATCGTGATGTAGCAATCACCGCTGGCCTTGTCGGCGGAAGTATTCGCGGTACATCAAACCTTATCGCAGGGGACAGAAACAAGAAAGACCATGCGGAAAAAACACGCCAGCTAGATGAGGATTTCAGAGAGCTTCAACAAGAAGTTCACGGTAATGCCGCGCTTGGCCTGAAGAAGAAAAACGAATTAGCCCCAGACCCATCTGTTAAATCAGAAGTTATTAAGCAGGGCAATCAAGTAGAGGCACAGCAACAGGCAATTTTAAAAGCTCAAGAGGCCGCTGTTGCTGGAACATCAAGGCTGAATTTAAAAAGACTCTCTGAAGAAGAGCAGTCTACATTGGGTCAGTACAGGCAGGCGATTGGCTCATCACAACGCCCCTTTACAACTGTTGCAGAACTCAGAGATGCTGGCCTTACTGATAGAGCGGATTCAATACAGGAACAGCAACTTGGCGTTCTCAACGCTAAGATGGAGGATAGGGCCACAGTAAAACATAAATTTACTCAGGCTCAATATGACGCGGCTGTAGAAAGAGTGAAGAGGGATGGGGTGGCAGAAGTTGCCAACATCAGAGACGCCGCCAAAACAGAAAAGGGAAACAAGCCAGCAGAGTCAGTTGCGGAATCAATTCGTGATGAGATGATTGCCAATAGGGTTATTAAAAAAATAAACAACTCTGAGTACGTTCCCCTGTCGGAAGAGGACGTAGCGGCAGACCCAGCCACTGAGCTTAGAGCGTTGCTATCAAGAGAGCAGAAGAAGCTAGAGTCTAAAAGAAAAGCAAAAGAAGATATGAAGGAGCGCCAACGCGCCCTGCTTCAGTCTTGGGATGGCTCGTCACCACAAGAATCGGCTTTGGAAGTTACACAGAAAGAAGACGCTCGCATAGACAGTGATATTGCTGTTTCTGAAAAGACAGTAAAGAACATACAAAGACAGATTGACTCTATAGACGCAAGAAGTGGTGCGGCTGGTCAACTTGCTAAACAAACCTTTACTGCCGAAGACTCTATGCTTGCTTTACGAGCCGCTCAAGAAGCATCTAAAGCAAAGCCACGGGCAGAATACGAGACTCGCAAAAAAGAAATAGCAAAAAAGATAGAGAGCTATGCAAAGAAAGACCTTGGGCTAAAGGGCTTCAAGTTTTCTTTTGAAGACGAGCTTGGCGGTTCAAGGCCGGGAACTGTAGGGCAGGGTTACTATGACCCTAAGCAAAAGCTGATTGCTATTGCTGTCGGAATATACGACCCGAATATGAGTGACGCTGATTACATAGCTCGCTTAAAGGGTGTGATGAACCATGAGGTTATCCATGCACTGCGCGATGCCCGACTGTTTACAGATGCAGAGTTCCAAACTTTAGTCAACGCCGCAAATAAAAGAAAAGTGACCGTTGTTCGCAATGGCGAGAACGTACAGCGTGATTATAACTTTGTGGACAGAGCGCTTAAATTAAACAGAAGAAGAGATGGGGAAACAGATGCTCAGTTCACAGCTAGGGTAAACGAAGAAGCTGTAGCGGAAATGTTTAGGTCATACGCTGACGGCAGACTGAAGGTGGCTGGCAAGCCCCTGTCTCTGTTCAAGAGGATTATTAATTTCTTCTTAGGTGTAAAGTCTGCACATATTGACACAGGCTTTGATAGCGTTGATGCAATATTTGAAGACATCAAGACAGGAAAGATTGGGAGCAGAAGTCAAACAGACCTAGAAGGGCGTGTACGCAGAAGAGGTGACCCTGTGCAAGAGGCCGTAGATGAGTTGGCTATAGAGTCAGCATATACTGCCTTTGATGCAGATGACCCAGAAGACTATGTTGCAATGTCCGTGGCTGACAGAGACTTCTCAGAGGTTGGCGATGTCAGTATTTTGCCAGATGAAGCCCTGCAAAACGCACAATTCATCAGGGCAAACAAGCAAAAATCCACCGACCAAAAGAAAATCATGGGCAAGCTGTTTGCCAATAGAGATTTAGACGATGGTACAATAGTTTCTATTAGACCAAATCTAAATGGATTTATAGAGGGCGATAATGGGCGTTTGCAAATGACCCAAACCGTCCATGAAGGGCGTAACTACAGCACGGCACTTGGCTATGACATATTTGCGACTGTGAGCAATCCTGAGATGCTGGTAAGCCCAGCAAAAAGAAGAGATATCTATAACGGAGAAACACCTAAAGGGGCAAAGCAAGACAAAGTTCCAATGGCTAGTGGCTCTGGTGGCTATGTCAACATGACAAGGGGTGAGGCTGAGTTAATTATCAACAACCCAGACCATGTTCTTTCTTTCAACCCCGGAAGCAAGAAGCGTGAAGTTGTAGGACATCACCTATTCGTTGACGAGAAGGGCTATGCTGTAGAGAAAGTTGACGGCGTTGGCGTACACTTTGGCGGGAAGATATTTGTTAAGGGCAAGCTCGTACATTACACAAGCGAGAACGCTCCTCAACCTCTTGATGGCCTGCCCACATCTGTAAAATATATAGACAATTCTGAGAAAGACTTTTCGGAAGTCTTCTCACCTGAACTGCCAATGGCACAAACAGACAAAGTTGGTGTAATAGCTCACAAGCTACCAAAAGAACTCTTGGTGCAAGGCACTGGAGAAAAGGCAACCATTCCTGTGCCGCAGGCATTTACGCCAAACAACAAAGGCACTGTGTTTAACAACATTGACAGGCTAAAAGAAAAGCATCCAGATGCCATGTCATCTGCACAGGCGTTTATGAGAATGCAACAAGATGCCATGGGTGGAGAGTTCGTACCCCTGCCGCCACTAAACGCAATTAATTATGCCAACGACCCAATGCGTATGGCGGCTAAGTTACGTCAGCTTACTCCAGAACTTAAAGCTGGGGTTGACGAAGGATTTTCATACGTTAGTCAAATTAAATCTTTGTACGACTCAGGCCAAGCAACGCCGGAGATGACCCTAAAGTTATTCTTGTGGGGTATTCTTTCTCGTGGCGCAGGCCCAGTACAGCAAGAGGCCGCTTATATTGACATTGTTGAGGATGCCACGCCCCTTATTAAAAAAGCTGGGCGAGGTTTTTTTACACAGGATGACATAGACACTTGGAAAAGAACCGTTAAAAAATATCTTCCTGCTGGCTCTCCGGGCCGTCAGGTTACAATGAATGTAAACGCCGCTGGAAAGCTCATGTTTGAGATGTCCAAGCGCTCTCCACAAAACAATAATATTACCGTTGGTGAAGAAATACATCAGCTTATGCTGAACAACAATGTCAGTGGGCGTGCAGTGCGTAGAGCGTTTTTATCTCTGACCAATAAAGCTGGCATTGACAACAAGGTTGTCTCCTTTGTTCTTTTAGTCGGCGGCAAGACCGACCTTCTTATCATGGACAGGATTCAAACTAGCAATATGTTTGATGATGGGCGATTTGGTGGGGCTAATTTGTACGATGGTATATTCTTAGGAACATACAATCAGAAAAACGGCAAGCCATATAACGATGGACTTGCAAAGCTCTTAATAGGCCCACGCGGCTCTCTTGTGACTGAGTTTATGGAAGATGGCATAAGGCCAAATGTTGAACTTGCATACGGCATAGTGGGTAGGCCAGAGGACGCAAGCCTTGGTAGATTTCACTGGGAAAGCTGGGTGATTGAGGGTGAACAGGTAGTTAATCACTCTACCCTTGCCGCAATAGCAGAGAACAATCCTGTTGGTCATGCTGTTACAGAAGGCAAGCCGTTTACGTTTAGTTCTGGAATGACATACAGAAGAGCGCCTAGTGGTGCAGTTGTAGAGTATCCGTTAAGTGATGGCTCTCCTGTATTTATGACCCCAACAAGATTTAAAGCATTTACAAAAAGACTATCCGATAAAGGAGTAAAAGACGGCATATATCCACAAGGGTTCAAGGTTAGTGACGCAACTGCACAGCCGTGGTACACTCTTCCAGAGGTTAACAGGAGTAAGTTAGATGAAATCGCAAAACAATTCGAGAACGCAAGACCCAATGGAAGTCTTCGTGACGGCACTGAGAGGGCTGGAAAAGACACCGTTACCATTAAGCGAGGCGACGGAAGAAAGCCTGAACGAACAGACGGAAGAGACTTCTCCTCAGTCCCAGCAGTCGAGGGACTAAATACCCTCAAAGACTTTATCAGAAATAATCCTGATGGCTACACATTAAACTCTCAAGGTGTTCTTATTCCACCGGGAACTCCTGACTCAGGAATTGCCGTAGCACCTATTAAAGCGGCAGAACTAATTGTTGGGCCAGATATACCATTAGAGGTTTTGAGAGAGTACGTTGAAAACGCTAAGTCAGTTTCGGAAGTATTAGACCAAGAAGTCTTTTTAGGCGGATGGCTTAATGAAGCGGATAATCAGTATTATCTTGACAATGCGATTTTAGTGAGGGATAAGGTAGAAGCGTTATATATTGCTGAAGCGGCAGAGCAAGAAGCTATTTATGATTTGACAGTGCCGCCATACGGACAGGAGATAGTCACCAATGAAGGAATCAAACAACTCCAAGAAACCGGAATTTATCGGGATAACATCGCAGAGCGATACAGACGAGGTATTGACGAAGCTAGTCGCCTCTTTAGAAAGTCAAGGCTTTCGAATCCAGAACAAGGAAGAGTTGAAAGAGCAAGAGACGCAGACCTCTTAGACATCTTTTCTCAAGACGATGCGTTTACAGAGCGTCTGTCTCAGGACGACTTGCAACAACTGCAAGAAGTTCAAGAATTATTTTCCTCTATTAATGAATCTCCTCGCGACTTTATGGAAGTGCCGAGCAACCCATCGGCTCCAATCGCTAACCCTGTAGCTGTCAGGGCAAGGAATCGTGGGGAAACCGTAGCCAACCCATATTTATTTGGTGTTATTGAAGACGGCGGCAGAAAGTATGCCGTGTCTTTACTTGCTGGTCAACACGCCGAAGGTCAGTCAAGGGAGGAGCGCCCTGTTCCTACCATGGGTAGCTTTGGGCTTTATCACATCCACCAAAGAGGTCATGACAAAGAGCTTACAGATAACAGTAAGTTCCCATCTGTAGAGGAGGCTATATACGCCACACTCCGTCAATGGGATAGACAGGGAAGGTCAGATGGAGAAGTGATTGTCATACCAGATGGCGGTGACTTCAACATGGACTTGCGTATGGAATGGAAAAGCCCATCACACAAATCCCCACCTCTTGTCCTGTCACTTCAGTACATAGCAAACAGAAAAAATCCCTTTTACACTGTACGCACATTCTACCCTGAACTTTCTGACACTTCCTACAAGGGGTTGATGAAGGAAAAGAAGGTGGGCAGATTTGACGAAATGTCAGTTCCGCTTGCACCAGAAACAGTCAGGCTTGGTCAGCAGATAACAGAGAATCAGCATCACATAGTCTACTCAAAGTCCTATGATGTTTTGTCAAAGGCTATGAAAATGATTCCGCTTGTTAGTGACCAGAAAGCGGAGGACATAACAAAAGAATTTATTATGCGCTTCCAAGACAGGATGTTGCCTGTCGGACAGATTATAGATGAGTTGCGCTCTAAAGGGGCAAACATCACAGACGCCTTGGACACATACCAAAAAGAAAGTTTGTACCATGGTATAACTGGTGAGCGTATCAACACAGCAACTGACGGTCTTTACAAGCCAACAGCAGAGCTAGTGTCAACCTTAGATGTAGACGCAGATTTTGATGCGCTTGATTCTGAGTTTGCTAAATATTCTTTTGAGACAACTGGCAGTAAGAAGGTTGCCGCCATAGAGGCATATCTATATGCGCTACACGCAAAAGAAAGAAACGAATACATACGAACTATAGACCCAAGCAATGACTCAGGGTCTGGTATGGATGATGCACAAGCTGACAGAATATTGAACTGGGAGCGCTCACTTAACGAAACAGAAAGAGCAAAGTTTTTTGAAATTAGAAGCCGTGTTCGTGACATAATAGCCGACACAAATAAAATTAGAAGAGATGCCGGGTTAATACCAGAAAACTTTGAGGAAGACCCAGCCGCTATTGACGAAGAGGGTAAAGAATTTAAACCGCCCCCTGTTTATTCTGATTATGTTCCGCTTAGAGGAATACTAGACCCGATGGGAGAGGCAAATGAAGATGCTTCTTTCGCTGGCACTGGTGGGGCTTCTTATTCAGTGAGGGGAAGAGAAGATAAAAGAGCGCTTGGTAGAGATACATACCCAACAAACCTACTTGCTGGGGTTTTTATGCAACATCAAAACTCAATCATACGCTCTGAAAAGAATGAAGTTGCCAAGTCGTTCTTAAATTTGCTGAAGGCCAATAGAGACGGCATGGCAGATTACGCTATAGAACTAAAGACAATGCCGATGAAAAGAGGCATAGTTAATGGTACAGTTCGAGTGATACCAGACTTAACAGCTTCACAAGACCCAAGCATTTTGCAGGTTAAGCAAAATGGTAATGTTACTCGAATTAGACTAAAAGACGCACGTTTGGCTAGGGCGTTGAACGGAAGTGTGGGAGTAAGCCCGCAAACATCAAATGCACTTACTCGTAGCTTGGGTGTACTTAACAGATATCTTTCAAACATCAATACATCTTTTAACCCTGAGTTTCTTGTCACCAATATGTTCCGTGACATACAAACCGCTGGCGTAAACGTCAATCAATATGAACGCGCTGGTTTAACCAAAGAGGTAATGAAGAACTTTAAACAAGCCTTTAAAGGTGTAAGGGATGTTGTTCGTACTGAGGGTCAAGCATCAAACATAACAAGAGAAATGGCAGAGAAGGCTGACTTTGATATAGATAAAATATCAAATGCAGATTTGTTTAGGCTGTTCCAGATATATGGTGGACAGAACGCAACAAACATGATGTCTGACCTTGCAGACCAAGTTAATAATGTAAACAGCTTAGTTGGTGATATAGCTGAGTCTGGCGCTAGAGGCCAATGGAATAAAATTAAAAATAGTTTTGTTGGAGAGAAGACGGGTTCACTTTTAAAACTTCTTGAAGATTACAACACTGTCGTGGAAAACGCTATCCGTGTCGCAACCTTCAAAGCCCTTGCCCCTAAGATTGGCTTTCAAAAGGCCGCATTTGCCGCGAGAAACGTAACCGTTGATTTCGCAAAGGGTGGTGAGTACAAGAACGCAATGAACTCTGCGTATCTGTTCTACAACGCATCACTGCAAGGCTCGTTTGCCCTTTTGAATGCCGCAACACGTTCAGCAAAGGTTCGTAAGATTTGGGCTGGGTTGATTGTGTTTGGAATTGTACAAGACCAGCTTAACGCCGCGTTCTCAGAAGAGGATGAGGATGGTGAGTTGGTGTACGATAAAACACCTCAATACATCTTAGAACACAATATGATATTCCCAATGTTTGGATTAGGGCCGACAGAGCGCTCTGAACTTGCGATACCTATGCCGTATGGCCTGAACATGGCTGTAAACTTTGGGCGCTCACTTAGCAGATACGCCAGAGGAGCTTACACCGTTGGGGAGGCTGGCAGTAGCATAATCGGTACAGCAGTGGACACGATTAATCCTTTGGGCGGCACAAACAACTTCTTTAACTTTGTAGCGCCAACAATATTTGACCCATTCATTGATATCTACAGCAATGAGGAAGAGTTTTCTGGTAGGCCTATTACAAAAGAGACATCGCCATTTGACCCAACTCCACCACCTGACAGTCAGCTATACTGGTCTACAACAAGTCCATCAGCCAAGTGGATAGCGGCAAACCTTAACTCTCTTACTGGCGGCAATGCCATTCAAAGCGGCATCGTTGATGTGTCACCAGACCTTTTGGAATATTGGGTTGGCTTTTTAACTGGTGGCGCTGGTATGTTTGCACAGCGCTCCGTTGACCTTGCAACTGAAACAATCCCGACCGCTCTTACAGAGGGATTTGAAGATGAAATGGTTAGGCAGATACCGTTTGCCAGAAAGGTATTTTATAGTGTCTCTGAAAGAGAAGACCTGAGCGGCTTTATAGAAAACAGAAACAAAGTTCTACAGGCACAAGAGTTACTTAAATCCGCTCTTGAGGCTGGTGACCCTGCACAGGCAAGAAGTGTAAGGCAAAGGTATGCAACAGAGTTGCGTATATCTGGTCAGGTAAAGGCGCTCAACAATGCGAGAAACAGACTTCTGCGTAAGATGAGACAGGTCAAAGACAATCCAAGATTACCAGAAGAGCAAAAGGACAAAATTATCAAAAGACTTGGCGATCAGCTTCAGACTGTTATCACCAGAGCAAACAAGCTGATGAACGAAAACCTATAAAAAAGGGCGCTGTAAAGCGCCCCTTTATTTGTACGATGGTACAATTACTCGCCCATCTTTTTCTGCAACCAGTCCTCTACCTCTTGCCGCTTCCATCTTTTTATTCTAGGCGAAAAAGAAATAGGTCTTGGAAACCTCTCGTCACTTTCCATTACATACTGGATTGACTTCGGCTTAATTGACAGCATATCAGCTATTGCCTTTGCGTCTATAAAATCTGTCTTCATTGTGAACGCCCTTGCTTCCATTTTGTAAACTCCTCAGATAGAGATTTAAATTTCTCCCTTGCTTGGGAGTTCGTTTTCATATCAGCCCTGCTGGTTACCTCCAAATAGTTTCGCAACGCTTCCGCAACACCATTTTCATCTGGAGTAAGTGTTGGGTATTTTCCTGTTGGGTCATACGTTGTGATATTCTTTGCATGAAGAAACTCAACAAAGCTGGGGTTTCTGCACAACATACCAGCACTGGCAATTAGCTTATCAACCTCACGTTGCTCAACAGATATCTCTGGTTCATCTTGCTCGTTTAGCTTTACCATAGCAACCATATATCGAGAGCCTACCCAATCTGTGTGTAGATTAGCTGGAACTTCGTTAGGGTGTATAGCCAACCTAAGTATCGTGCCAGCCTTACTTTGTGACATTGATGTTTTTACCGCCTCAAAATGCACTGCGGCATCTTTTATGTTATCCATGCTTACCTCTATGTATTCTAGACATTCTGTCTTTTTTAACCCTCACAGTACGCAAGAAGTTACCGTTACCGTGAAAGTTGCCTCTCTTTTGATTGTTGTACCGCCTGTCCAGTTTTGTTCCCACAACAGAACCGCCGTACTCTTTAAAGTTTATGACCCTATCGTTCATCATCTTTAGATGGTCTTCAAACTCCTCAACCGTCATCCCAAGGGGGATTTTTTCTTTGCTCATTTTATGTCCTTTCCATGTGCCTCAAGAGCATGAACAACTATCGCCACTTTTGACATCATATCGTGGTCAGTCTCCGCTCCATCCACAATTTTGCTTCGCTTAACTTCATCAGGCAAACTTTCAATTTGATGCTTCAATTCATAAGCTATGCAAAGACTTTCATCCATTGAACTTCTCCCAATTAACTCTAGCCCATTTCAGCGGGTCTATGCCTTGCAAATCCCACCAAGTTCTTTCGTCACCGAATGCGTGTAGCTTCATGTGACAGGAGTGGCACAGAGGAACACACCAATTATCTCCCACTTTCATGCTCATGGCATTTGGCTCCGCAAACATGATGTGGTGTGCCTCTGCGCCATACCCACAGACCAAGCAGGGCGAACCTCTTAAGGTCTGTAGATACTTCTTAGACCTAACCCGCTTAGAACGGTGGGTCATCTGCAACAGCCGCTTGCGCTCTAGGTGGTGCAAATCCGTCTGCGTTTTCTTTCTTCTGATTGCTTTCCTGATACATACTACCAGTTAAAGAAACAAAAGTTGCGCCAGTCTTTTTGCTGGTTTTTTTCCAACCAGCTAGACGTAGCTTAGGCTTAGGGTTGCCTCTAGACATCTGTTCAACAAGGTCATTGATGACCTCATCAGACAACTCCAAGTCACCTGTGTAGTCAGGCTGATTAGGTGTCTTTTTATTGTTATTTGTAAACAAGACTCCTGATGGTGGGTATTGATTGCTCATGCGGCTTCTCCCTTTTCGGATTCAAATTTCTTGGCATGGTTCTGGAAGTTATCTAAAACCTCTTCGTACAGCTTATTGTCACCCTTCTTTAAGGTTTCGATAGCACCCTTGTTGATGCCCCAAAAGCCGCGCAAAGTTTGCAAGTCTTTACACTCAGGAATGAAAGTATTGAATACAGCGGCAACTGTATCCATTCCCTGTATATCCTTCTTCTCACCAGTAGAACTCTCTACGGTGACTGTTGGCTCTACACCCTCTGGCAAGTCTTCACCAGCATAGATGTAATGCCCAAGGCCATGCATTGCACAGCACTTAGCGAGACAGCGCTGAAGCGCAGTATTTACTTGAAAGCTGTCTGGCTGTGACACAGCATTGTTTGCGTGATTGAGAACAGGCAGAACTTCAGTCTGGCTCTCCCCATCAATATCAACTGTAACCGATACAAACGCATACCCTGCTGGGTCAATCATGTACGGCAAGGTGCAATCATTATTTGCACTAGAGTACAAATTTTTAGTAAACGTGGCCTTGGGATAATGTTTTTTCACTATCCCCCAAGCCCAAGCCCAAGACAGGTAAACTAATTCACCTTTCTTTTCGGTATGTTCTGACACATCAATGCCAGATAAAGTTTCCCATACACTACTCATCTCAATTTCCTTTATACTGTGAGCAAAATTCAGCGACACCGCAGTAGTCGCCATTACACCGCACATATTCACCAATGCGATGTTCTATCTCAGTTGACACGTCCTGTGCCTCAGAGAATTTCTTGGCCTCGTCTTCGTTATCAAAGACGCGCATGGCCCTCTTTAATCCCTTTTTCTTTACCGCCCATGCATCGTCACGCTTCCAGCGCTCTTCATCTGAGCATGGTGTAAATGACCCTTCCATGTCGTACAGAACCTGTGCGTTCTGATGGTAGTTTATGCGGTCATGTATGTAGCGGATGCGTTTCATTTCATCCCACATTGGGATATCAACAATTACGATAGGAGACTGGGGGTAATTAGGTTTGTTTTGTGCATCACGCCTGTTCCAGTCTCTAAGAACCGCACAAATGGACAGCTTCTTTACTTTCTTGCCTTTGTTCTTCTGAACCAAATAAGCATACACGTTTAGCTGTCTCTCCCAGTCTATCTTGCCATGAATGACAGACCATACACTGGTAACTTTGTAGTCTGTAATCTCTACCGTCTGACCCTTAATCACCTGATGGTCAACAGCACCAGACAAAACCCAGCCATTTATTTTTGTGAATAAACGCTCTTCAATAACCACGTCATCGGACGGCTCAGTGCTTTCTAAAACGTGATGCACAGCAGTGCCAAACAAAGCCCAGATGTTGTCAACGACATCCACTACACGCTCATTGTGGTAGTGGTCACGCATAACCCTGACCCTTGCGCTATCAATCAGCGTTGTAACTGAGATGTCTGCATGACCCTTGCTATATTTGTCGTTTCTGGCAAAATCAACAAAAGACTGTGGCAGATTGTGGTTGTTGGTAACTTTCATTGCGTTCTCCCTTCACAGTTTGTTGTATCACTAGGGCATATACAAGTCAACAGGATATTTTAGTATGAAAGAGCATATATTCCAGATACTTGGCGAACCAGCATCAAAGGCCAATAGTCGAAAGATAGTGATGATAAGGGGGCGTCCTGCCTCGATTAAATCGGAAAAGGCTCGTAACTATGCTGTGAGGTTTTTGGCACAGTGTCAAACTCTTGACCTGCTTTTTGAAAACGATGTAAAAGTTGAAATGTTAATTTACTATGCTTCTAGGAGGCCAGACCTTGATGAAAGTCTGATACTAGACCTAATGCAAGGGGTAATTTATAAAAATGACCGACAGGTTAAGCAGAAGAATATTTACTGGGGGCTTGATAGGGAAAGGCCTAGAACAATCATCAGAGTGTCACCTTTGGAGAGCGGTGATATCCCAAGCTATCTCAGATGCCTACCTGAATGAACCCAAAGAACGCGAAATAATAGAGATGTGGATTCACACAGAGGACTTCATAACGGTGTGTGATTTAGCTGACATAGACTACGACAAAATGAAAAATAATTTTCTACACATTCTACAATCCAAGCCAGCGATTGCCAGATACGAGGGTCGTAAATTAAAAGACTTGATAGACAGAAAATAGCACCATAGTACAAATGTATTTTAATTGTATATATAATATATAATACATTATGTACTTTATAGTACATAGTGTACTTATACCGAACTTACTCCAAAATTGATATTGACAGTATTCGACCATCGGCATATCGTTATGGTGTCGTGGAGAAATACAATGCAAACAGAACACCTAATTCGCGGAGAGGCACTCCGTAAGGGCGAGGGTCAGCACAAAGTCGTCTGCCCGATATGCTCACCCCAAAGAAAGAAAAAGAGGGAGCGCACACTTTCACTGAAGGTGAGCGAGGAAGGTATCTTGTACAACTGCTGGCACTGCAATGCCAACGGTGTCGTTGCCTTAGAAGAAAGATATATGCCAGCAAGGAGGAGCAATAAAGTGTCACTAGCCGTTCAACATAACTGGGATGACCTAAACGATAAAACAATAAACTGGCTCAAAGGGCGCGGCATATCTGAGGACACAGCTAGAAAAGCAAAGGTAAAATCTGGTGTGCATTACATCGGTGCGGTACAGAACCAAACTGACTGCGTTGTCTTTCCCTATACTAACCAAGGCCAAACATATGCCGCAAAAATCAGAGCGATAACCGACAAGGGTTTTGCTTGTAACGGCTCACCAGCATCATTTTTTAATCTCGACTCCGTTGTGGCAGGAGATGACCTCTTTATCTGCGAGGGCGAGATGGACGTGCTGGCATTCATGGAAGCTGGCTTTGAAAGCTGTGTGTCTGTGCCGAATGGCGCGGTGATGAAGGTTGTGGATGGTAGAATTGACCCACAAGAGGACAGTAAGTTTAAGTTTCTGTGGGATGCAAAGAAGAAGATAGAGAAAGCAAACAGAATAATAATTGCGACAGACTCTGACAGCGCTGGTCAAGCTATGGCTGAGGAGATAGCGCGGAGAATTGGCAAGGACAAATGCTGGAAGGTTGAGTTCCCAGAAGACTGTAAAGATGCCAATGATGTTTTGCTGAAGCATGGAAGCAAAGGTCTGGATAAAGTTGTCTCAAAGATAATTCCGTGGCCTGTCGCTGGACTTTATGATGCCTCGCATTTTTATGATGAATTGGATGAGATTTATGAAAAGGGAATGGGTAGCGGTGCGTCCACTGGCTACGTCAATGTTGATGAATACTACACGATTGTAGAGGGTCAGTTGACCGTTGTTACAGGTCACCCATCATCAGGCAAATCAGAATTTATTGACCAGATTATGGTTAACTTGGCAGAAGAAAAGGGCTGGAAGTTTGCTATTTGTTCTTTCGAGAATGAGCCTCGACTGCACATTGCCAAGTTAATTAGTAAGCACTTTGCCAAGCCGTTTTTTACTGGTGTAACCCCACGTCTCACGCCTGATGAATTAGATAGAGGCAAGGACTTTGTGCGGGAACACTTCAGCTTTTTGTATCAGAACGATGGCTCACTAGCTACGATAGAAGGAATCATAGAGAGATTAAAGATAGCTGTGATGAGACACGGCATTCGTGGGGCTATCATCGACCCATACAATTACATTCAAAAAAATGGCGATATGAGCGAGACGGATTGGATTAGTGAGATGCTGACCCAGCTTCGGGTCTTCGCTCAGTCTCACGGCATTCACCTCTGGTTTGTCGCGCACCCAACAAAAATGATGCGCGGCACAGATGGGAAAGTGCCAGCGCCCAAGGGATATGATATTTCTGGGAGCGCGGCTTGGTTTGCAAAAGCGGATGTGGGGCTGTCTGTACACAGGCCAGACCCAGTGGATAATGCAATTAGTGAGGTTCACGTTTGGAAATGTCGTTTTAGTTGGGTGGGCAAACAGGGCGTTGCTGAACTGTTTTTTAATCCAGTAACGTCTCGCTATTCGATTGGTGGTGAGGATAATTTTCCAGATGTACCATCGTACAATTTTGAAGACGTGCCATTTTAGGAAGAGATATGGAAAGAAAAGGTAAAATTTTATTGGAAGAGGCAAAGTCAATTATAGATGCGCGTGGTGACCATTACGGTTCGCCTTTAGAAAACTGGACACGCATTGCTAATTTATGGACTGCTTACTTAGGTCACAAACTTAAAGATGGGGAAGAGATAACTCCGCTTGACCATGGCCTGATGATGGACTTGGTAAAGACAGCTAGACTTATAGAAAGCCCTGAGCATTGGGATAGTTATCTTGATAAGGCAGGATATGCGGCGGCAGGGGTTGAGTGTTTTAATGTTGACCTTAAAGATTAGATGGTCTAACGTCATAAGTGTAGCGGTTTATTGCCTTAGCCGCTCATCCTCCCGACACTACAGGGGGCGGCGTGTAAACGCCGCTCCCTCTTTTTTGGCATGAATTTTGCAATTACATAGATGTATCGATTGGTAGGGTGTCATCGAGTGTCACTTTCATATCTGACACCTTTGACGCTCTGCCATGTAAGTAATTATTCCATGAACGTGCAAGCATAATTGCATACATATGGGTGGTAATCCTAGCAAACCTATCCATACGCAAGCGAGACACGGTTGAAAGCAAAAGACGGACAGGAGAACGAGGACCGTTACCGTACCCTGCAATTAAGTCGTCCATAAACTTCTTAACCTTTTCAGAATGACCCTGCTTCCATGCAAAATACATCAAAGCAGTGACGTGTGGATCAGGATAAGCAGTGTGCTTTTTTACGGCCTTGGCTTTTTTGATGCAAAGTTCAAGAACTGATTTATCGATTACGTTGTTGTATAATTCCAACATCTCACGCAAATCGATTTCCATTCCTCTTGCATCGGTATTGCCAGACTTCCATGCCATAATCATGCGAATACCCTTGCCAGTTTCAAGTGGATAAGGAACACCCTCTCCGTGAAACAAGTCGTGGTTATTACGCACTTTACCAACGTCCATATGCACACGACTTGAGGCTTCAATTCCAAATGCCACATGGGTGACAAAAGGAACGCCAGCCCTGACGCAAGCAAACAGGCGATTCTGACCATTCATCAAGACACCATTTTTTGAAAACTGAATTGTGTCTCCGGTCAAAGACCAATTTCCAGAAGACATATCTTTAGCATAGCGTCTGATATTCTTTTTCTTTTTAGTCCTGTTATTGACGTTGAGGTTCTCAAGAACATACGATGCGAGTTTTGGTGAAAACTCAATAATACGTGTGTTCTCAGGTGGGTTTGAAATTAACGAGGATAAACTAGATTTCTGCTCGTCAATATTCATGTCGGCACTTACGCGCCTCTTTTTTGATACCTTATCCATAGGTATCACCTTGCCTTTCTCCCCAGTCCGTTTGTATGGGGGATTAGGTTGCCTTGCCCAAGGGCGTTCATGTCTCCCAGTGGTGGGCAATCCACAGGAAATTTGTACTAATAGTATAAATAAAAAATAAGTAGAGAGGGGCGGCACATGACAAACCGCCCCCCTCAAGTTGTTGTGGTGTGCTGTGAGGTCGGAGAACAGTCACCCTAGTGTGGTAACCTCACAACTTTCTCCAGACGCACCACGCGCCTGTCAACAACAACCCACACTAGGTAACTGTTATCGTTTTTTCCTGACCAGTTGAATAGTTGCTACTATCATCATTCCACATCCAGTGTACATAACAACAACACCAGCAACCACATGACCATTTGGATTTTCTACTGCACCAGTGCCAGCCATCATTACAACAAGGCCAAGCACCCAAGTGTAGCACCACATCATAAACCTAGTCATCATATACATTCCCCCTCATCATATCCACATGATAAGTGAACTCATCATATGTTAGCCACCTGTAAGGTGATGCGTCAATAGTGAAATCAGGCAACACAGGGTGTTGGGCATCTTTGTTTGGGTCAATGTCCTCGACCTTGTAAACATTGTGCCATGCCTTGCGTATACCCTCGTCATCCTCATCTATATCAGGAACATACCGATAGCCGTTATATCGGTAGTTTGGTGCATTATGCCAACTAATCATTATGGTTCTCCACATACCACTGTTTGAATTTTTGATACGCTAGAAGTTGATACGCATGGAAATGTATAAGTTCCCAATCTGCTATAGGGTCAATGCGCTCTTCAAAAATTGTTTGCATCTCAGCGTCTAGCATTACCATAATAGCGTTAGCCTCTAATGGGGATAACTTTAACGGCGCTTTATTGTTATTCATTTTCATCTCTCCTTATCAAAGTTGCTTGGTTAGGTGTGCAACAGTACGCCGTTGCAACAGTTTGTGAGCCTTGCCCAGATTGACACCGAAAGCGTGTGGAATGTCCATGCTACCAGTATACTTGCAGACTAGTGGCAACTCAGCGCTATGGTCACTGGACTGATGGGTCACCAGCCAGCCGTTCATGTCGTAGCACTTGCCATGCTTGAACCCGACAGCTTGAACTTCAAAGGCGTTCATGCCATCTTCGTCTACATACTTAACAGAACGAGGCTTGCACCTAAGAACAAACAGTGTACCCTCTGGCGCTTTTATCAGGCCAAAGCCACGCTTACCAACAGACTTGAACCACGCTACGCCGACTGTTACGTCATTGCGTAAATTCCATTTCGTGCTTGCGTCATTGTGTTCTGCCCCAACTTCATAACCAGCGCCAATATGCAGGTCTATGCTTGTGCGTGGAAATGCGTTAGATAGCAAGTCATCAGCACGTCTTTTAGCGTATTTCCCTGCACGTTTTACAGGGGCATACTCTTCAACGCCGCCTCGCAACTCACTTCGCACATGGGCTATGCTATTGCGTAGTTCTTTTAAATAACAGGCAAGCCCATCCCAAACATCCCTGCTACCAGTTTCCTGTCGTAGCCTTTCTTCTACTTGTGACATTTTTTCCATGAGGCCATGCTTTGCGCGAGAACTGTATTGGCCTGTTTCGCAAATCTGCCCAGCCACATCTTTTGGCATTATATCTTTCCACTGACGCTGACACTCAGCAATCTGCTGTTTAATAAATTGCATACGTCTGTGCATTTCGATTGTGTATTTCATACTATTTCTCCCAGTCTGAAAATTTTGGATACAATGAAATCAAAAGTTCTCTAAATGATTTCATAGTCACTCCCTTGGGCAACCATTTTGGGCGGCGCTTTCGGAATATAAAAATATCTATTGCACCAAATAAAGGAATGACTTTGCCGTCTATAAAAACTCTTTCTCTAATATCGCCACCGTTATCAATCACACTTTCTCCCCAACCCATGGGAGTGCCATAGTCAAATGTCTCTACGGTAACTGTGTAATTTTTTATAGAGCCAGTGAATGTCTCTATTGTTGGCGCGGTTTTAATAACGTGCGCGGCAAGGCCGTGGTCAATGAAATACTGTGTCATATTTTGTCTCCTATTAGATGAAAGGGTGACGGCACTATGCCGCCACCTCAATGCGTGTTGTCTCACCAAAAGGTGCGTCACTACACTGTGGGTCTGTTGATACCCACAGCACAGGATAGTCGGGCGTGTTGTCTGGAAAATCCCAGATACCCATGTCTGTCAGGTAGACCATGTTGTCTACTGGTAAATCATTCTCGCGAATGTATCTGAAGACAGGCTCTACCCTAGTGCCGCCCCTGCCATTGCACTCAATAGTGTCGATGATATCGCCCTGTTCATAGCGAACAACAGACTTGATATCAGCGTCACAAGTGATGACAGTGACAGACCGTGGCTTGTGGTCATCGGTGATATTGTTCAACTCGCCAAGGAACTGCTGTAACTCAGCGGTGCTGACAGACCCCGATGTATCAACAGCAACTACGACATCACCCACACCAATCTTGTCAATGCTGGGCGTGTATATGCCCTGCGTATACCAGACTTTTTTGTTGGGCTTGCGAAACGTGTAGTCATCAGGCTGGTCACCGCCAATGAAGCGATTGAACACGTCACGCCAATCAACCTTAGAGCGCCGCATTTGCTCGACTAACTCAGCGATAGCGGCTGGCAGTTTACCCATACCCTTGGCACTGGCGGCGGCAAGCATAACCCTTTGGTCAATGGTAGCCTCTACCTGACTGGCCTGAGACTTAGACAACTTCTCACCGTCATCACCCAAGCAATCCCTCACATCACCCCATGGGCATGGTGTGGGTTGCTCAGGCTGTTCTGCAGCCAGTTGGTCATAGATGCGCTCTGCCGTCATACCCTTGAACTGCGGGTCAAACAGACCACCTTCTGGCAACTCAAAGTTACCATCCAACAGTATGTGATTGATAGCGTGGTCACAGGCAATGTTCCAGCGCTCAGGGTCACGTTCACCGCGCCGTAACATATGCTTGAATGCAACGTGCAAAACCTCATGGGCAACAACGCCGATGATTTCTTTGTCGGTGTGCTGGTCAACAAAGTCACCGTTCCATTTGATGAAGCGACCGTCAGTACACATAGTCGGCACACTGTCATCACGGTGAATATTGAGGCCAAGTGCAAGTGAGCCAAAGAATGGATTGTCTAGCACAAGGCGTGTTCTGGCTCTCGCCATTTTGGTATCTGCGTCCATGTTGGAACTCCAAAAAAATTTGTACGATGGTATAGGTGGGGCGGCGTGAACCGCCCCATCAGATGTTAGAGCATCAACTCTTTGCCATGCGACAACAGGAACTGGCGAAACGCCTGTGTCTGTTTGATGGCAGGGTTGCGGTTGTATGCGTCTTTGACAGCGAACACCGCGAACTCTTTGTGCGGTAGGCGTGTCAGGTATTTAATGACGTTGCCAATGTTCTTGTCATTAGCCTTGTGAGCCAAGGCGGCAGACACTGCATAACATACAGCAGGGTCTTCACTGATAGCCGCACCGTCAGGGTCAGCAATCACTGCGTCAATGTCAGGGCAAGTATCGTGTATCCCCTTGTACCCCATGAACTCAGCGCAAGCGCCACGTCCAACCTGACCAGCGACAGCCTCTTGTTCGTTCATTGCATCCAGACCCCATTTCATCATGGTGTCCACACGCTCCCATGAGCGAGGTGATGGGCAGGAATTGGCATCACGGTCAAACTTGTGCAGCAACTCTGGGCGAAAGCGCAGGAAGCCAGTGACCAACGGTGATACGCCAACACTGTTCATATAAGCAACAGTGTCCTCTAGGTCAGCCTCGACCTCGACAAACAACAGCCTGTCTTTGAGGTGGCTTGGCATATTGTTAGTGCCAGCCCTGTCACTGGTACGGTTGCCAGCGCATACGATTGACCAGCCGTCAGGCAAACGATGCTCACCGATACGGCGCTCATTGACCAACTGTGCGGCAATGTTCTGATTAGCTACAGGCGCTTGCGGCAACTCATCTAAAAACAGTATGCCCTCGCCATCGGCTGGCATCCAGTCAGGCCGTAGTCGCTTCATACTGTCACCGTCAGCGACAAGCCAGCCAGCCAACTCGCCAGCATCATATTGGGCAAGTGACAGAATGTTGAGGCCAACCTCGCGCTCATTAGCGATAGTCTGAACGACTGAAGTTTTACCCAGACCAGCACCACCGACAAGGTAGGCGATAGGGCGTTGGGCATCACGTCCATTGACGTGCTGAAGTTGGCTGTCGATTGAAGCCTCGACAATAGCTTTTGCTTGTGAAATACGCATAATAAAACTCCCGATGCGTTGTTGAAAAAAGGGGGGGGTAGGCCGCACTAAGCGGCCTGACCTTCAAGTTGGGCAGTCATCTCATTGACTGCATCATTCTCAGCCTGAGCCTTGTCTGCCGCCTCTTGTGCGGCGGCTTCAGCCTCACGCCTTACACGCAGTGCATCTTCAAGAGCATTCTTGAACTCTTCAAGTTGGGCTTCATCAAATTCATTGGTCTTTTTACCATCTGCGTTTGTCTTCACCAGACCGCCAATGTATGCTTTGCCAGTCTTTGACGGCTTACCGACAATTTGCTGAACCAGCTTTTGTATTTTGGTCTGCTTTTTCTGACCGCCAACCAGCTTAATCAGCTTGGCTTCTGATGTAATGCCAGCGCCAGCAAAAACTTCTGCCACCATTTCTGGGGTGACATTGTTGCCGCCAATCTCCAATTCACGTCTAGCGCCGACTGCATTCTTGTGCATTTTTTCAGCCATGCTGTCAGTAAGGCCAACGTAGTTGGTCAGCATTTCTTTTACACCCTTTGATATGGTGGTTGGCAGATGACCCTTGGCGGTAAGTTTGTGATGGGCAATGCCAGCAATTAACTGACAATAGCTGTCCATCTTCAGCGCTTGGCGCTGTTCGTTTATACCCTTTGCCTCACCAGTAAGGGCTTCGTTTTGCATTTCGTTGCTTGCCATTGCGTCAAGAACGGTATCGGAAACAGTTACGATTTGATTAGTCATTTGGTACTCCAAAAGATTGTTGATAAAAAGTAGCAGGACGCTACGACACCGCAGGGCGCGGTGTTTCGGGCGTGTCCTACGCGCCCATCATCAGGTAGCTTTAAAAATCAGTCATCTGGAAACTCCTTATCCAAGTGATTGATAATATCGTTTGGCAGATAATTACGGGCATCGTCATAGCCGATTGAAAGGTCATCTCCTGCATAGACAGACTTGCCGTCCTTTTTGATGTCAAAGATCATGTAATTGTGACAGCCCCAGCTATCCGTCTCGACCTCATAGCCAAGGCTCTCAATAGCATCCACAACTAAATGTGTGCCGTTCCAACCATCCCCATCATCAAAGCCAAACTTGTCGAACGCCTCTTGCCACGTCCATTCTACAATCGTTTTCATCTTTATATCTCCACTTGGCCGTAGCGTTCATCATCATACGATTGTGACATTGCCTCAAGTACGGCAGGGTCAAGCATATAAGACTTCATTACTGGCTTGTTGCCATCAGCCTTTAACTTGTCCATGACCTGTACGGCCTGAGATAAAACCAGCCCAACATATGTCAGGCCGCCATTTACATAGATGTGGAAGTATTCAGTCATTATTTATTTCCCTTTTCTTTAAGCATTGCCTTAACCTCAAGTGCGTCACTGTGGTCAGGGTCATAGTAAGTTGAACTGATAAACTTGCCGTTATGCTTTACCAGCAAAGGATGTTCATCACCGTATGTTGGGTGTTCATAAAATGAAACGCCAGCAATTGAGTAAAGATAAGTGGGTTGCATCTGATATTCTCCTGTTTCGTTTGGTGTCTCTTCATAACTGGCTACCAATGCCAGCGACAGGAAAACACTTGTCCCTCTTAACGCTACTGCGCCAGTGTTGGGGTTCGTGTTGAGAGCCTTGCCAGTCGTGCCGCGATAAATCGCGCTGTTCGCCAGAACAGGTGCTGGGACGTTTAACCCTAGAGGGTACTCAATCCGTGCGTCCTGAAGGAGGGGCGGCAGAGCCGCGCTTGCTACCAGCAGGCTCCTTTTAAATAAACCATCTAAAATGTATTGTAAACCCCTAAATGTACTATTAGTACAAAATAATTTAAAATAATTATGGGGCTTATCGACACTATATATATGCAGAAAACCCTTTTTTGGGGGTGTCGGATTATTGACGCTTAAAATGCTTAAAAATGTTGACAAAACCTAAAACGCTCACTGAGCGCTATCAGCGGCTAACCGTGTATCATTCCAAGCAAAAATACCTAAAACCTCTCAGTGGGGCTTAAAACGCCATTAAACGGCATGAACAAAACAAGAACATTGCCTGTTTAACTAAAAATAGGTTAATGAGAACGAAACAGGAACAAAGTGCTGGGTGGTGGTAGCGTGTCTGGGCTGTTATATTTGTACTGGTAGTACAATTTCAAAAAGCCCGACCAAGCGATAGCGCATAGTTGCGGCACATAGGGATAGAGAGATGAGTAAAGATAAAGACAAACATCCACACCTGACAATAGTGTCAGATGAAGGTGACAAGTTAACGGCTAAACAGGAACACTTCTGTCAGCTAGTCGCACAAGGTCAGACACTGACTGATGCCTATAAAACGGCATATAACGTCAAGGAAGGCACAAAGCCTTCTACAGTATGGGTAAACGCCTCAAACCTAGCGACAAAGAACACTAAGGTTACAAGTAGGATAAAGGCCATTACTGAGGAAATCACCGCACGAAAGCGGACAGACGAGGACCGCCTCAGAATATGGGTGACTGACAGGCTCAAGGAAGAGGCAGTGTCCGGCAGTGATACGTCACGGGTCTCAGCCCTCACCCAGTTGGGAAGGTCCATAGGTATGTTTTCAGATAATGTGGTGACAGATGAAAATTCAAACAGGTCAGCGTCTGAGATTGAGGCCGATTTGCAGAGGCGTTTGGCGTTGCTAATGGGCGAGTGACCGCCCCCTGACGAATTTGTACGAGGGTGTGACCCCACCCTACCCCCACACCCGTGATAGATGCCTGTGCTAGGCTCGTTATATACATGATGTTTTACACAACCGATTACACTATGAATTACAAACCCTGCAAAGGGGAGTGCTACTACAGAGGCCCAAGGAAGCCCGAAGAGAGCCTTTGTCTAAAATGTGGTATGACGGAGCGTGAGAAGCAGGAATGGCGCTCTATGAGCCTTGAAGCGCGTCTAGCGCTGTCGTTTGAGGTCAATGATAGGATGAACTATGCGTGGATGATGTGGGAGATAATGGAACAGCCCACAAAACACTGACCCCCACCCCCTTAATTTGTACTAGGATACAATTTATCTGAAACTAGCCGGGTGTTTTTCAGGATAAGTTACCTAGGATTCCTAACCCCGTACAAATTTTACTACTATTTTTCGTAAAAGTACTCTTCTGTATCCCCTAGCCTGTACTTATTGCCAGATTCTACCTGATAATATTCGGTAGATACCTTGAAATCGGGCATTGATGGGTTCTCTGGCGTTAGGGAGTTGTCATATACCCGCATTCTGTTGTTCGGGTACAGTGCATATTGCCCGTTCTCTAGCTCTATCAGGTTAAATGACTTGTGTTCCTCTGGAATTTCGGAGGTTGAGTAGTCTATTTCGTCTGCCTGTGCGTGATAATTGTCTAACGTACAGATATATGTGCCGTAAAAGTTGCCCTCATCGCGTGTTCGGACCTCAAAATCCATAGAACCGATAAATTGCTTGTAAATAGACGTGACACCATAGTCCATACAGTTCCAGAATTGCAGATTGGGTAGGGACAGGTCGGGTTCTGGCGTTTTAGGCTCTGACACAAAGGCGCTAATCGGTAGTTTGTCGTACAGAGCGCCGTAATGAGGTAGGTAAGTCTCAAAGTAAAAGGCTCTGCCGGGAATGGACTTCGCTGTTACCCAATGCCCCTCAACAAATTCACCATGTCCCTCTTGATGGTCCATGAGATATTCTTTGCGAACATAGACTTTAGCGTTTGGAATATTGGTCAGTAGTGTTGACATTTGTAAATTCCATATCGTCTGGGTGTACACAGCTTGTTAGCTTAAATATCATGGGAACTTGTATCATTCTGAATACATCTATCGAATCTTCAATCATTTCCACAATACGAGTCTTGCATTCTTCCTCAGTATCATAAGGACCACGATCATCACTTATGAGTATGCAGTCAGCGGGGTTTGCTATATGACAAGCTACAATGAAGGCTTTAAACATTCAACACATCTCCTTATCGGTACAGGAAACAGGATAGCATTGAATAGTTACATTTAGATACTTATTTCCGTTGTTTTTATCACTCACCTCTTCATAAGAAGAAAATTCGCAATGTTCATGATGATAATCTTCTTTTAACACATCCTGTCTACTTAAAACCCATTCTGTGCCTGTGTGAGTCCACATACTTAATACAAGGGCAAACTCTTTCATCAGAAAAGTATCCCATGCTTTTTAATTTTGTTCAGGTCTTTCAGATGCTCAAGTCCGTGTTTGGCACATAAAGTTTTGCCGTAAGTTTTAATAAGTGCTGGTTCGCCGCATCTAGTGGTACGATTCTCTTTAGTAACAAAGGCCTCACAAACTTCCTGCATTTGAGATACATTCTTCGATGATGCACTCTTCAAGGTCGATTTGTTCTGCGTCATCATTGCCTCTCCCCTTTTTGTCAGAAGGGTTCTGCGGCTCTGGCCTTTCCGATTCATGATGACTATATGCTGTAGGTTTTTTTTCTACAATAAAAGCCAAAGCCGCTTTCCCCTACCATGCTTCCAGAGTTGTCTGGTCCGGTAAAACGCCTAGCCATCTCTAAATGCCCGAAAGCGGGATGGAGTGGTCCCCATCCGAATAGGATGCGCTAGGCCAATGCACCCGTCCTAGATCAGCGGCTCTATATACTGCGTGTGTCAAATGACTGCGCGGCGAGTTCCGGTCACTAGGACGTTTGCTAATGTACTATAGTACATATGTACTATATAGTACATACTAGTATTATATATTATATACATATCTAGTTAAAGTACATAATGTACTATATACTAAAATTTGAAGCGCAACGTCTCCCGGCGCTTCCGGTGGGGTAGAGCATCCTCCCTTGCTCCCCCACCGTCATTTTTTAGGGAGAGGGAGTTTTTTATGAGAGAAGATATAATTCGTGCCTTGATTGCTCAAGCCCATGGTAATATCCAACTGCACAAAACAAACATAAAAGTCTATCTATCCAACCCAGCGGGAATAGGAGAGCATTCTGATATTCTTGAGGCTATTCAGGGTGAACTTGATAAGATATCAATTCACAGAGACAGAATAGAGATATTGGAAGAAATTGACGATGACCAATATAATACAGTTTCCGGGTAACCCATCTATACATGAAGACCCTGATTTAGACCCAAAAGAAATGTTAGGGGTTCTTCGAGAAGAAGTAACCATGACTGAGGCTATGGTTATTGGATGGACAGACGAAGGAAATCTGTTTATGGCTACATCTCATGGCAAGGCGGCTGATATGGTGTTTCTGTTAGAGCTTGCCAAATCAGTTTTACTAAACAGATGCGTGTCTGATGAATAACACTGCGTTAGTTATGAACAAGATATCTCAGTTGCCTGTGCAACAAAGGCAAGAGATTATTGGTCTATTAGAGGAACTGGAAGAGGCAAAAGCCAAAGAGTCGTCCAGAACAGACTTCATAACCTTTGTCAAAAGAATGTGGCCCTCTTTTATTGCTGGGCGTCATCACAGCATTATGTCTGATGCGTTTGAGCGTGTGGCAAACGGAGAGCTAAAGCGACTAATCATCAATATGCCGCCACGACATACCAAGTCAGAGTTCGCATCGTATCTGTTTCCCGCATGGTTTCTTGGCAGATATCCAGAAAAAAAGATTATTCAGACGGCACATACTGCGGAGCTTGCTGTAGGCTTTGGCCGTAAGGTAAGAAACCTAATCAATCAAGAGGACTTTCAGGAAGTGTTTCCCGGAATATCCCTTTCCGCAGACTCAAAGGCCGCTGGTCGTTGGAATACAAATAAAAAAGGAGACTACTTTGCGATTGGTGTCGGCGGTGCAGTTACTGGTAAAGGTGCTGACGTTCTCATTATTGACGACCCACATTCGGAACAGGAAGCGGCACTGGGGGCTTACAACCCAGATGTCTATGACAAAGTTTACGAGTGGTACACGTCAGGGCCAAGACAAAGACTCCAGCCCGGAGGAGCGATAATAATTGTTATGACCCGTTGGTCAACACGCGATTTGACAGGGCAGATAATTAAATCAGCTACACAAAGAGAGGGCGCGGACGAGTGGGAGGTAATTGAGCTTCCTGCAATCCTTCCGTCAGAAGAGCCACTATGGCCTGAGTTTTGGCCTTTGGACCAGTTACAGGCACTAAAGGCAGAATTGCCTATGTCGAAGTGGTCTGCACAGTATCAGCAAGACCCCACAGCAGAAGAAGGAGCGTTGATTAAGCGAGAATGGTGGCAAGAATGGGAATATGATAGCCCGCCACCGTGCGAAGCAATTATACAAAGTTGGGACACAGCGTTTTTGAAAACGCAACGAGCGGACTACTCTGCCTGTACTACATGGGGTGTGTTTCATCATCCTAATGAAGATGGCGAAACAGTGCCTAATCTAATTTTGTTAGATGCTTATAAAGAAAAGCTAGAGTTTCCAGAATTAAAACGTGCCGCGTATGATAAATACTGGGAATACGAACCTGACCAAATGGTTGTAGAGAAAAAGGCCTCTGGTGCGCCTTTAATTTTTGAACTTAGGGCCATGGGCATTCCTGTTACAGAGTTTACACCATCCCGTGGACAGGATAAAATAGCAAGAGTTAACGCCGTCAGTGACCTTTTTGCTTCTGGTGTAGTATGGTGTCCAGCCACAAGATGGGCCGAAGAAGTTATTGAGGAGTGCGCGGCGTTTCCTGCGGGAGAGAATGATGACTTGGTTGACTCTACAACACAAGCATTGCTGAGATTCCGTCAGGGTGGTTGGATTAGAAGCTCTATGGATGACTGGGATGACGAACCAACATACAGAAGACCAGTCGAATATTATTAAAAGCTGTACATTGAGATATGTTTCTCATAATGAGGTGAAAAAATATCAAGAAAAGGGCTGGAGGGTAGTCTCAGACTTTGCAGGCTCCCATCACGCTAGGTATTCTGTTATTATGCAGAAGGACGACTAACTCAGGAATTTATTATGGCTGTAGAAAAACAAATGTTTCCTGCTGAATTAGAGATGGCAGGCACAGGTGAGATTGAGGTTGAGGTTGTAAATCCAGACGCCGTTGGCATATCCACTGAGGGCGAGTCAATGGTTATCGACTTTACTGGCGAAATGGCTGAAGAGATTATGGGGCCAGAGCATGACGGTAACCTAGCTGAATTTATTGAAGATGCTGACCTACAATCATTAGCGTCTGAAATGGTTGATGATTTTGTAGCAGATAGGCAGTCTCGTAAAGAGTGGGCGAGGTCTTATGTTAAGGGACTGGACCTACTTGGCATGAAAATAGAGGAGCGCACACAGCCTTGGGCTGGTGCGGCTGGTGTGTTTCACCCTGTTCTGACTGAAGCAGTTGTCCGTTTTCAGGCTCAGGCCATGGGAGAAATATTCCCTGCATCTGGACCTGTAAGAACAAAGGTTGTTGGTAAACGCGACCCAGAAAAAATGGAGCAGGCCACTCGCGTTGAAAACGAAATGAATTATCTTCTGACTGAGGAGATGAGTGAGTATCGTGATGAAACAGAGCAAATGCTGTTTCGTCTGCCTTTAGCAGGCTCTGCTTTCAAAAAAGTTTACTATGACCCAATAAATGAGCGTCCTGCGGCAATGTTTGTCCCTGCGGAAGACTTTGTTGTTTCTTATGGTGCGGCTGATTTATCCACCGCCCCTCGTTACACTCACGTTATGAAGAAGACGCCAAATGAGATTATCGAGCTTCAGGTTAATGGTTTTTACCTTGATGTTGAATTACCTGACCCAGAGCCAGACTATTCAGACATCCAAGAAAAGTATGATGAGATTGATGGCGAAACCGCCGTTTTGGAGGACGATGACAGACACACCATCCTTGAGGTTCACGCTGACTTAAACTTGCCAGAGCCTTTCGATGACCCAGATGGCATAGCTCGTCCGTATGTTGTAACTGTTGATAAATCCAGTTTGACAATTCTGTCCATAAGGAGGAACTGGTATGAAAAAGATATTAAGAAGCGTAAAAGAGCGCACTTTGTTCACTACCGATACTTACCGGGACTTGGATTCTACGGAACAGGCCTTATTCATCTTATTGGTGGTCTTGCTAAAAGTGCCACAAGTATTTTGCGCCAACTTATTGATGCGGGTACACTCTCTAATCTCCCCGCTGGTCTTAAAGCTCGCGGATTGCGTATTAAAGGTGACGATTCGCCTCTCATGCCGGGTGAGTTCCGTGACGTGGACGTGCCGGGGGGTGCGATTAGGGACTCGATTGCATTCCTTCCTTACAAGGAGCCATCATCAGTATTATACCAACTTCTCGGAAATATCGTGGAAGAGGGGAGAAGGATTGGCTCCGTTGCTGATGTACAAGTTGGAAACCTCAACCCGCAAGCTCCGGTCGGAACTACGCTCGCGCTGATGGAGCGCTCTATGAAGGTAATGTCTGGTGTACAGGCCCGCCTTCACGCCGCCCTCAAAAAAGAACTAAGAATATTGGGCAAAGTAATTAAAGACTACATGGGTCCAAAATACTCATATGAATTAGATGGTGACTTTAATCGTCAGGAGGATTTCGATGATAGGGTTGATATTATCCCGGTTTCAGACCCCAATGCCGCAACCATGTCGCAAAGAGTCGTGCAATATCAAGCGGCTATGCAACTTGCTCAACAGGCTCCCAATCTTTACAACATGGGTCAGCTACATCGTCAGATGCTCGAAGTGCTTGGAATCAAAGACGCCGACCAAATCGTAAAATTGCCAGAGGATGTTGCGCCGTCTGACCCAGTTACAGAAAACATGGCTATCTTAAAACAAGAGCCTGTAAAGGCATTTAAGTATCAGGACCATGAAGCACACATTCAGGTTCACATTGCCGCCGCACAAGACCCCAAGCTACAGGAAATTGTAGGGCAGTCTCCTTTTGCTGGCGCAATACAAGCCGCTCTTTCAGCGCATATAACAGAACACGTTGCGTTTCAGTATCGCAAAGAAATCGAGAAAAATCTTGGAGTTGGTATGCCTGATGAGGACAAGCCTCTTCCAGAAGATGTTGAGATTGAAATTTCTCGCTTGGCGGCGCAGGCGGCAGACAAACTGCTTAATAAGAATCAGGCAGAGGCCGCACAAGAACAGGCCATGCAACAACAGCAAGACCCACTTACACAAATTCAACAGCGTGAGATTGCTCTTAAAGAGGCTGAGTTCCAGCACAAACAACAGCTTGACATAGCCAAGCTACAAGCAGATATGGATAAGTCAAAGGCAAATGTTGCTGTTCAAGAGGAAAGAATTGAATCTGAAGAGCGGCGTGATGGCGCAAGGCTTGGTGTTGATTTAGCTAAGACTCGCTATCAGGGACAGCGCGAAGATTTAAAATACGGCATTGAGCTTGGCAAAGAGCTAACAGAGGAGATTAATGATGCTGGAAGTGATAAAGGATAAAATTCGAGTTTATATGAATGACATAGCTGACCACATGGCTGGTGGGGGATGTCAAGACCATGAAGAGTATATACGCCTTGTCGGCAAAGTTGAGGCTTTAGCCTTAATAGAGCGTGATATTCTTGATTTGGAAAAAAGACTAGAAGAGGCGTAAGGGTTCCGTAAAGCGATTTCTTACGCTATATTGTTTTGTGGAGACTTTCAGGGATAACCTGCAAGGTACTGTGAACCTAAATCACTGCAAAGGAACAGAAATGTATTCTGCTGAAAAAACGGTTGACGAAGATGTCGCCCGCAAGATACCAGAACCCACTGGTTACAAACTCTTAATAAAGCCACTTGAGGTTAAAGAAAAAACAGAAGCCGGTATTTATATGCCAGACGCACTGAAGCAAGCGGAACAAACCGCATCAGTCATTGGTTTTGTGGTAAAGGCTGGGCCAGACGCATATAAGGACACAGATAAGTTCCCTAATGGCCCGTACTGTAAGGAAGGTGACTTCGTAATTTTTCGTTCGTATTCCGGCACACGGTTTAAGATTGAAAAACAGGAGTTCCGTCTGATTAATGATGACACCGTTGAGGCTGTTGTCGATGACCCAAGGGGATATACAAGAGCATGAATAATAATATAGCCGAAAAACAAGAAGAAGATTTCACTGAGGTGGAGTTGGAATCAAACAATGAGCTTGAGGTTGATGTCGTTGACGATACACCTGAAGCAGATAAGGGCAAGCCTCGCCGTGCGGAAGATGCTGAACCGCAAATTCCGGAAGATGATGAGATTGCAAACTACAGTGAAAATGTGCAGAAGCGCATTAAGCAACTGAAGTATGAGTTTCACGAAGAGCGCCGCCGCAAAGAAGAGGCGTCAAGACTTCAAGAAGAGGCCGTTAATTACGCCCGAAAAGTTTATGAGGAGAATCAAAAACTTCGTAAAACCCTTGAAGAGGGTGAGGGAGTTTTGGTTGAGCAAGCTAAGGACCGTGTTGCGGCACAGTTAGACCGTGCAAAATCTGAGTACAAGGAAGCCTATGAGACAGGTGACCCTGACAAGTTAATTGAGGCACAGGAAAAACTTACTGCACTCCAGAATGAAAAATTTAGGGTTGAGTCTTACAAGCCAAAGCCTCAGCCAGAGGTTAAGGAAGCTCCAGAGCCACTGGCACAAAAGGCTAAAGTTCCAGAGCCAGACGCAAAAACAAAAGCGTGGGCCGCTAAGAATGAATGGTTTGGCAATGACACAGCCATGACAGGATTTGCTTTTGGGGTACACGAAAGCCTCGTAAAAGAGGGTATTAACCCCCAAACACAAGCAGATGAGTATTATGACCGTATTGATGCAGAGATGCGTCAACGGTTCCCAGACAAGTTTGGTGAACAGATAATTGAGGAAGAAGCACCTGTTCGTCAAACTGGCCCCGTGGTGGCCCCCGCACAGCGGAGTGCAAAGAAACCACGCAGAGTGCAATTAACCTCAACACAAGTCGCTCTCGCCAAGCGCCTTGGCCTTACGGCAGAACAATATGCGGCGCAACTCTTGAAGGAGGTATCTAATGTCTGACAGAACCCCACGCTCAAACAAGTCTCGTGATAACGAGGCTCGTAAAAAAACTTGGCAAAGACCAACCATGTTACCTACCCCCGAACCCCGCGATGGTGTTGAATACCGCTGGGTACGCACATCTACTTTAGGGCAGGCCGATAACACCAATGTGTCGTCTAAATTTCGTGAGGGCTGGACGCCAGTCAAGGCAGAGGACCATCCTGAATTACAAGTGTTGCCTGATATCGACTCTCGATTTGAAGGTAATGTTGAGGTTGGAGGCTTGCTACTCTGCGAGAACTCAACCGAATTTGCAGAATCTCGGCGTGAAGCGCACGATGAGATGAATGCACAACAGATAGAATCTGTAGATAATAATTATCTACGTCAATCTGACCCTCGTATGCCTGTTCTACAACCAGAACGGTCTACGAAAACTTCGTTTGGTAAGTAACTTTAATTAGGCGCTTACCGTTATGTTAATGGCTAGATAGAAGAGAGGAATAAGCAAATGTCTTCAACTGCCGCTCCCTTCGGTCTGCGCCCGATTGGCCGTCTCGACAGTGGTTCTCTTGAGGTTTTCCGTCAGTATCCAATAGCTTCTGGCTATGGCACTGCGATTGCCACAGGGGATATTGTTCACCTAGTTGACGGTGGTACAGCCACCACAATCGAAAAGCAGTCCGCTACTGGCGATGATTCGACTGAAATCGATATCGTTGGTATCTTCATGGGGTGTTCGTACACAGACCCGAACACCAACCAAAAGACGTTCAGCCAGCTATATCCAGCAAGCACTGCCGCTTCTGATATTATGGCGTATGTTGTAGATGACCCGAATGTGTTGTTTACTATCCAAGCGGATGGTGCGCCAACAAACACAGGCGACATCTATGGCAAGAACACCCTTCTTGTTCAAACTGCTCCAAACACTTCACTGAAAATTAGCCGTGTAGCGTTGGACATTTCCGAACTCAGCACAGATGCTCAAAACCCAATTCGGGTTATTGATTATCTTGGTGGTGATCAAGGCGATGAGAAAGGTACGTCTTTCCCAATTCTGGTATGTAAGTTCAACTATCACCAGCACGCACTTGCGACTGGTTCAGCGTAAGGAGTAGAAAATGGCTATAACACGCGCACAACTCCTGAAGGAACTGTTACCGGGTCTTAACGCACTGTTCGGTTTGGAATACGAAAAGTATGAAAATGAACACGCAGAAATCTATGAAACTGAAACATCAGAGCGTAGCTTCGAGGAAGAAGTAAAGCTGTCTGGTTTCGGAGCCGCTCCCGTAAAACCGGAGGGGTCAGCGATTTCGTTTGACAGCGCTCAGGAATCCTTCACAGCCCGTTACAACCACGAAACTGTGGCAATGGGCTTTTCTGTAACTGAAGAAGCAATGGAAGATAATTTGTATGATGCGCTTTCAGCACGTTATACAAAGTCTCTTGCCCGTGCGATGGCATATACCAAGCAGGTAAAAGCCGCCGCGCTGCTAAACAATGGTTTCACCACCTTTCAATCAGGTGATGGGGTAACATTGTTTAATGCTTCTCACCCGACTGTACAGGGTGGAACTAACTCAAATCGTCCAAGCACAAATGCTGACTTGAACGAGACTTCTTTGGAAGAAGCAGTTATTAATATTGCCGCATTCGTTGATGAGCGTGGCCTGTTGATTGCCGCTCGTCCACGTAAGTTGGTTATTCCACCAGCATTGATGTTTGTTGCAACTCGTCTACTACAGACAGATTTGCGTGTCGGCACAGCCGATAACGACATCAACGCTATTCGGTCAAACGGTTCGATTCCAGAAGGATTCCGTGTCAATCACTACCTGACTGACAACGATGCGTTCTTCCTGACAACCGATGTGCCGAACGGCATGAAGCATTTTGTCCGTACACCAATGTCAACATCTATGGATGGTGACTTTGACACAGGCAATGTTCGCTACAAGGCCCGTGAGCGTTACAGCTTCGGTGTGTCCGACCCATTAGGCATTTATGGCTCACCCGGAGCGTAATTGTACTATGGTATAAACTTTTAGATTGGGCGGCTTCCGGGTCGCCCTTTCTTTTTGTATAATGATTATGAACCTTGACAGTCGCATACTGCGGCTGACACTAGCCAAGACAAGGAGTTCCCATGGCTAATACTACTTTTAGCGGTCCCGTCCGCTCAGAAAACGGTTTCAAGAATGTTATTAAAAGCGCGACAACTGGTGACCTTACCAGTGAGATGACACTTTCTGTTTACACTGCTACTGTAACAGTTGCCAGTGGTGCTACTACAGGAAAAGAATCTGCTATTGGCATTCCATCAAACTTTATTCCTCTGGCTGTTATGGTCGCCGTTACAGGCGCGGCGTCTAACAACGTAAACCTAGTTGATATCGGCACAGACGCAGACACAGATGGATTTGTTGACGGCATTGCCGCCGCAGTAAACTCAACTGGTTTCAAAGGCTTTTTCCCATGTAATGGTGTGTTGGGTATGTCTGGCGGCACAACAACAGCCGCTACAGAAACAGCAGATGAGGTTGAGATTGTTCTGTCCGGTGACCCCGGAGCAGACACAACTGTAGTTATGAAGTTTATGGGTATTTCTAGCTCATCAGACGCTTCGTAGGAGGCTAATATGAGTAGGTCCGATGTATTTGCAGTCACCAAGACAGCAGATGCCACCGTGTATGCTGGACGCGCAAGAGTGCGTCAAATACAGGTGGTGACCGCTGGCTCTGGTAGTCCGCAGGTTGTTTTAAAGGATGGTGGTTCTAGTGGGACCACTCTACTAGATGTAGCTTTTGGCACATCTAGCACATTCTCTGTAAACATTCCAGACAACGGCATTTTGTTTGAAACAGATGTTTATCTGGATTTAACTGCGTGTTCTAGTGTAACGGTGTTTATGTCATAGGGGATGGGCTGTGCCTAGAAGAAAAGAAACCCCTATAAAAACATCTGTCAAGTCTGGTAATTTCCGTCCCACTAAAAGCGGGGCGGGGATGACCAAAAAAGGTGTTGCCGCTTACAGAAAAGCAAATCCCGGAAGTAAGCTAAAGACTGCTGTAACTGGCAAAGTTAAGAAAGGAAGCAAGGACGCAAAGAGACGTAAGTCTTTCTGCGCTCGTTCTGCTGGTCAAATGAAGAAGTTTCCTAAAGCGGCAAAGAATCCAAACAGCCGTTTACGTCAAGCTAGAAGACGGTGGAAGTGTTAAATGCCAATCTCAAGAGCCTCCATGAGGCAACAAATGAAAGGTAATAGGATGGCGAAGACAAGATTTATGCGCGATATGATGAAAGGAGTTAAGAAAATTCCTGAAGGCGCAATAAAAACAAAGAAAAAACCAAAGCTAAAAAAGAAGGCTGGCGGCGGTAAAGTAATGAAAGCCAACATGGGTAAGCTGTTAGAGACAGTTTCTCCAGCGTACAGCATTATGAAAGGCAAAGGCCCAATATCAGACGCTTTTAGCAGCGCTGGTGGAATGGGTTTAGGCGGTATTTTAGGTATGCTTGCCAAAGGTCAAAAGGGCAAAAGAAAAGGTATGCAAGCCGATCAAATGAAGCAAATGCAAAGAATGTATGGCGGCGGAGCCATGAAAAAACGGCGTGATGGCATTGCCTCCAAGGGCAAAACAAAAGGCACTATTAGGTAATGGAAAGAAAAAGCGTTACAGCACCAAAGGGGTTTCATTGGATGAAGCACGGCTCTGGGTATAAGTTAATGAAAAATCCCAAGGGTGGTTTTAAGGCTCATAAAGGTGCTAGTGTAAAAGCTATTTTCCCCGTGCAAAAGGTGCATAAATGAAACGCAATTACAAAGGTGAGTACAAAAAATATCACTCATCTACAGAGCAAAAGAAACGCCGTGCCAGTAGAAATACAGCCCGTAGAAGACTGACTGCGGCAGGCAAGGTAAAAAGAGGCGACAAAAAGGATGTTGCTCATAAAAATGGTAACCCTAAAGACAACCGTAAAAGCAATCTTAGGGTAGTTGCTAGAAATCTTAACAGGTCTTTTCCAAGGACTAGAACAGCAAAGAAGGTAAGCAAGAGGTCGTAATGTACGTTGGTAGCTCAAATGGATACGCTGTTCCTGTTTACAAAACTGGCGACAGCACAACTAGAACAAGGGTCCATTGCGGAAACTGCCCACGTTGTAACGAAAAACTTATCACTGTTTTTGTGCATGGACATGAACAGTGTTCTAAGTGTGGTTCTGTAATCCATGATTGTTGCCAAGGAGAAAGAGGATGAGAGCGGCAAAGATGATGTGCGCCAAGCGCAAAAAGCCAATAGCCATGAAGAGAGGTGGTAACCCAGTGGCTAAAAAATTATCTGACCCCAAGTTCAAGCCAAAGGTTGTAAAGCCAAAGAAAGGTAAGGGTTCTTACTCACGGAAGGGCAAAGCCCTTCCTATGAAGTCTGGGGGTAAAACAAAGTCAAGGGTAAACGAGGCTGGAAACTACACAAAGCCGGGTTTGAGAAAACGTATTTTTAATAGGATTAAAGCAGGTGGAAAGGGCGGCGCTCCGGGACAGTGGTCAGCAAGAAAAGCGCAAATGATGGCCGCTGCTTATAAAAAAGCAGGGGGCGGCTATAAAGACTAATGGCAAAGAAACCAGACCCAAAAGTAGGAACAGGTAAAAAGCCAAAGGGAAGTGGTCGCAGGCTTTATACAGATGAGAATCCGAAAGATACTGTCGGTATAAAGTTTGCTACGCCTGCTGATGCTAGGGCAACTGTAGCCAAAGTTAAAAAGGTTAATAAGCCTTACGCTAGAAAGATACAGATATTAACAGTTGGCGAACAAAGAGCCAAAGTTATGGGAAAGTCAGAGGTCGCCAGAATATTTAAACAGGGTAAAGAGGCGATTAGACGGTCTAATAAAAAGGGAACAGGGAGAGTTAAACGAACCAGATAATGAGGTTGCATAAAAATGGTTGTCGCAGAAGCTCTCGCAGGAATTGCATTAGTTAAAAGCGCCGTTGATGGTATTAAGTCTGCCATCTCAACAACAAACGACATAGGTCAAATAGCTGGCTATGTAGATAAATTGTTACAAGGTCGCGATGAGGCAAACAAAGCGAAGCGTGAAGCATCAAGTGACTCGTTTAGCGTTAAGTCTATAGCTGAGGAAACCATTAATGCAAAGCTGGCAGAAGAACACCTTGATGAAATGCGTAGCCTTATTGACATGAGGTTTGGTCATGGTACTTGGGCTGGTATAATAAACGAAAGAGCCAAAAGAATTAGAGAGGCAAAAGAAGCAGAAGAAGAAGCAAAAAGAGAAAAGATGAAAAAGAAATTAGAGTTTGAACAAATGGTGGAGACATCTGTAACAGCTTTTCTTGCATTGGGCTTTATGGCGGTGGCTCTGTTATCTGTGATATACTTCGCTACAAGGGGATAAATATGCCGTTAAAGAAATCGCAAAGAAGTTTAAAGGCTTGGACGAAACAAAAATGGAGAACTAAAAGTGGGAAACCATCGACACAGGGTCCAAAAGCAACCGGGGAGAGATATCTACCTTCAAGTGCCATCAAGTCCCTATCGCCCCAAGAGTACGCGGCAACAACCCGTGCTAAACGAAAAGCAACTAAGGCTGGTAAGCAATTCTCAAAACAGCCTAAAAAAATACGAGCTAAAGTGAAGCCGCACAGAAAGGTCAAATAATGTCTGTAGTAACACCAGACCTACCAGAACTATTTGATGAAGCGTTTGAACGCGCAGGGCTTCAAATGACAACTGGCTATGACCTTAAAACAGTTAGACGTAGCCTTAACCTATTAACATTGGAGTGGCAGAACCGTGGGCTTAATCTCTGGACCATTGACGGGGGTACTTTATCTCTTACGTCAGGCACAGCAACTTATGCTATGCCTACAGACACTATTGACCTCATTGAACATCAAATTAGAACGGGAACGGGTACGAGTCAGGTGGATACGAATTTGGACCGTATCAGCGTCTCAACGTATGCTCAACAATCTTCAAAAAACACTCAGGGACGCCCCTCTCAAATATTTATTGACCGTCAAGCAACGGCTGTCAATGTTACTCTCTGGCCTGTTCCGGACGATAGCACATATACTCTCTCGTATTACCGCCTTCGTGGAATCTCTGGCGTCTCGTCTGGGATAGGAACAAGTGCAGATGTGCCGCCACGGTTTATTCCGTGTCTGGTATCAGGTTTGGCCTATTACATTGCTATGAAAAGGCCAGAAGTGGCGGCGCGTGTGGCTCCGCTTAAACAAGAGTATGAGTTTCAATTTGAGCTTGCCGCAGGGGAAGACTCGGACTCATCATCAATTAAGTTCGTGCCATACGACACGTTTTACTTAGGAGGCTGATATGCCAATGAAATACAATCCAAAGAGTGAAAAGAAAAAGAAGAAGTTGCCGAAGGCTCCCCCTTCACGCCCTCGTCACGCAAACCCAAAGCACCCAATGAACGCAGAGCGTACAGGCCCACTTCGCAAAAGAAGAGGTGGTACAGCAAAAAAGAAAGTGACGCCACCCAAGCCAAGGCCAACTAAAGCTCAAAGAGACAAGGCAAAAAGAACAAGCACTCTTATTGGGCAAATAGATGAGGTAATGAACCCCGGCGGTCGCGCACAGAGAACAAGAAGAGGGGAGGGTTCCAGAAATGTTCCCGCTCTTAGTGAGGTGCTTCAAGGCACATATAGATACGGAAAGAGAAAGGTGAAAGACATGGCCTCTCGGATGAAAAAAGGCGGCAAGCTAAAGATGGTGGAAAAGGACGGTAAGAAGGTTCCGTTCTTTGCCGCAGATGGTATTGGCAAGATGAATAAGGGTGGTCCTGTAGAAGTAAAGAAGGGCATGACCTTATCTCAAATTGCAAAGAACAATAACACCTCAATACAAGCTCTTCTTGCGGCCAATCCTAGCATTAAAAATGCTAATCAAATTCGCATAGGCCAAAAGATTAAAATGCCTAAAGCAGGAAGCGTTCCGGGCAATACTAAAACTAAAAATCCATACGCCCGTATGTCTAAAACTCAAATGAACATGATGAGGTCTAAGGACAAAGGACAGCAACGCGCAGTAACTAGCGCTATGCGTAATGAGGCTAAGAATACTGGCGCTCAAACTACTCCAACGCCTAAGAAGGCGGCAACGGTAAAAGACGCTCGTTCCGCTGTGCCAAAGGCAAAAAAGGACGCGTTAATTGCTCAAATGAAGGCAGCTAATAAGAAGAAGCCAACTAAGATTTCTCGGCGGGTCGGCAGAAAAGGAGCAGGCGGCATGATGAAAAAAGGACTAGGGTACAAATCTGGTGGTATGGTTCGTGGCGCTGGTGCGGCCACAAAGGGCAAGCGATTTACTCGCGCAGGATAATAAATGCCGTTAGCTAGAGGAAAATACGCGTTTGGCTTTTGCGATAAAACAGGGTTTAGGTATAAATTATCAGACCTTGTTTTTGAGTTTCGTAATGGCGTTAAAACTGGTCTAAGGGTCGGCAATGATGTTGCTGACCCAGACCACCCCCAAAACTTTCTTGGGCGGATTAGAATTAACGACCCTCAATCATTGTCCAATGCAAGGCCAGATAGATTCTCAGATTCGGTTACAGTTACGTTTCCGACATTTGATGTATCTACTTTAACGCAAGTTAATGTTGGATTCGGCATTGGAAGGGTTGGCGAAGTAACAACAAGTGGAGCGCCCGTTCCTGCACAGAATGTTTCCTTGCAGCTTAGTGCAGTATTTGGTGTGGGTAGTGCTGGTAATATGTCAATAGGCCCAGCATCGACCTATGACTCTACAAGTGTTACACTTGACTCTACAAACAAAACCTTTGACGAGGGGTAAATGGCAAAGCAAACAGTAGGAATTGGCTCAAGCGCAAATGATGGAAGTGGCGATACACTTCGTGTTGGGGCAGATAAAATAAATGATAACTTCAATGAGATTTATGCGGCATTGGGAAACAGTTCCAGTGTGCTAACTGATATTATAGATGCTAATGGCCTCTTTGATGTTAGCTCTGGCGCAAATAAGATTGTTTTCTATTATGCTGCTTTAAGTGACTTACCAAGCGCATCAACTTATCATGGGGCTGTAGCTCATGTTCACGCTACAGGGGGTTTGTACTTTGCTCATGGCGGTAATTGGATACGATTAAATGATGAAACTACTGGACCTGTAACAAAATATACAACGACAGCAGCAACAGGCTCTGCTTATCAGTTTTCTGGACCCGGCGCTACATCTGGAAACAATCCCAATTTTACCTTTTATAAAGGTCACACATATTTAATTGACAACACCTCGTATGTTGGCAGTCATCCTTTGCAGATACGAACAGCTGCTGGTGGGTCTGCTTTTACAACAGGGGTTACAGATAATTACAACAGCACTACTGGGCTAACTCAGTTTATTGTGCCGCATGAGCCAAGTGACACTTCCTTAGTGTACCAATGCACCGTTCACAGCAGTATGGTTGGTAACATAACAATAGTATGATGAGATTTTAAAATGGCTATAACTACAGCAATGTGTACAAGTTTTAAAAAAGAGCTTTTTGAAGCGACACATGATTTTACATCAGATACATTTAAGATTGCTCTGTTTACCAGCAGTGCGAGTCTAGGAGCCTCTACCACAGCTTACTCCACATCCAACGAGATTTCCGGTTCAGGGTATAGCGCTGGCGGGGTTGCGTTGACCGTAGTTGCGCCAACTACAGACGGAACATCTGCTTTTGTGGATTTTAATGACCCCTCTTGGACAAGCGCTTCATTTACTGCAAATGGCGCACTTATTTATAACTCTAGCAAATCAAACAAAGCAGTGGCAGCTTTTGCTTTTGGCGGCGACCAAACAGTATCATCTGGTACTTTTGCAATAACAATACCCGCAGCGGCGTCAGGAACAGCGGTAGTCAGGATTGATTAATGTCTTATTCGTATTCAGAGCTAAAGCAGGCTATACAAGATTTTACTGAGAATGACGAAACAGGTTTTGTAACAAACCTGCCTGTGTTTATTCGCTCTGCCGAAGACCGCATTTTTTCAAATGTAGATTTAGAAAACTTTAGAAAGAACGCCACATCTGCACTTACACAAAACAACGAGTACCTTTCTACCCCAGCAGACTTTCTCGCTCCGTTTTCTTTATTCATAACCACTGCAAGCAGTGAAAACTTTTTAATAGAAAAAGACGTTAATTTTATTAGAGAGGCGTATCCCAACAGGGCCACAACAGGCGTTCCTAAATATTACGCTTTCTTTGATGCCACCGCGACATCTTCAGGTCAGGTTCAGGCAAACTTCATACTGGGTCCAACGCCGGACCAAGCATATACTGTGGAGTTGCATTATTACTATCGACCAGCAAGCCTGACTGCTGGCGCAAACAGTGAGTATACATGGTTAAGCAAAAACGCTTCCAATGCCCTTCTTTACGGTTCTTTGATAGAGGCGTATATTTACATGAAGGGTGAGCAGGATGTTATATCCATGTATGAGGGTCGTTTCCAAGAGGCAATGACAAGATTAAAAGACCTTGCTGAGGCAAGAGAAAATGATGACGCATATAGGCAGGGATTGCCAAAGCGTCCTCGCACATAAGGAGTAAGAAATGGCAACGAGTAACGCGGCAACCACGTTTCTTGAGAATAAGTTACTTAACTTTTTGTTCAAGAATAACGCTGGTTCCTTTTCAACCCCCGGTGACAGCATATATGTTGGGCTGGCAACAGCGGTATCTAACTTTAATAATACCTCTGGTGAAACAGACGCTCCTGTAATTACAGAGGCCACCTTCACAAACTATGCCCGATTGCAAGTTACAGCGGCAAACTGGACCGTAACGTCAGATACCACTGAAGCACAAAAAGCTACAAACACTAACAATATAGAGTTTGCAGCATCAGGCGGAACAAGCAATACGGTCACACACGCATTTATAGCGACTCATGCAAGCGCCAGTTTGGTGACAGAAGGCAGTGGCGGCAATGTCCTGTTTATCGGTGCATTAGATGCGTCAAAAACTATCGCTACGGGCGATATCTTCCGTATCAACGCTGGGAATCTTGAAATTGAGTTAAAGTAATGGCGCTTGTTCTTAAAGACAGAATAAAAGAAACTACTACCACCACCGGAACAGGCACTTATACGCTTGCTGGTGCGGTAACTGGTTTTGAGGCGTTTAGTCAAATAGGTAATAGTAACACTACCTATTATGCCTGCACGGACGGAACTGACTTTGAGATTGGCATTGGAACCTACACTGCATCTGGTACACTCTTGGCCCGTACCACAATATTGCAGTCCAGTAACTCTGATAGCGCTGTTAATTGGACATCAGGAACTCGCACTATTTTCTGCACGTTGCCAGCAGAAAAGGCTGTGTTCTTGGATGCAAGTAATGCGGTGCAAGGTTTTACAGAACAAGACCCGAATGCATTGGCATTCGCAATAGCATTGGGATAGAAAAATGGCTAACGCATTTAAAACATTCACAGACACCGCAGTAGGGACATCCAACGCAGATGTTTACACCTGCCCCAGCGCGACAGAAACAACGATTATCGGCTTAAACATTGCTAACATATTGACAGTTTCAATCACGGTAAATGTACAATTAATCAATAATGATGGCGACAATGTACACATTGTAAAGTCAGCTATTGTTCCTGTTGGTTCATCATTAGTAGCAGTTGGCGGCGACCAAAAGATTGTGATGAATGCTTCTGACATCTTGAGGATAACAGCAAGCCAAGCATCAGCGGCGGACGTTACACTGTCTGTACTGGAGATTACCTGATGGCATTAAGTACAATAGGCGCAAATCAAATAGCCTCTTTACCCGCTAGTTCCGTAGGTTCGAGTCAGTTAGCAAGCGGTGCAATCACCTCTGCTTCCATGCCTGCTGGCACTGTGTTGCAAATACAACGCACACAGTACACGGACACAACCTCTACTACTTGTGCAACTCAAACAGATGTAGCATTTAGTCATTTAACGGTAAATATCACTCCCACATCAACCAGTAGCATTATAAGAATCGATGCAATGGTAAACGGTGAGTGGGCGGCGGACTCTCCTAAATATAATTCAGTTTGGTTTTTTTATAGAGATTCAACAAAGTTAAGTGCGCCAGCGGCTAGCGGCAGAGCAGTAGGTGTTCTTATGGGTACAGGTATAACTATTGAAGTTGCCAATGCGGGTTCTACGCCAGAACACGTAATTTACAGCTATTTTGATACACCTTCAACGACTTCTCAAGTGACGTATAAAGTAGGGGTTTATCAAGGAAGCGGTACAAATTATGCATGGTACACTAATAGAACTGTATCAGATTCGGATGGTTATCAATATGAAAGAGGCACATCTTTTATTAGTGTAACAGAAATAGCAGTATAATGGCATACATCGGCGCACAACCAAACAAAACATTGACAAAAACAACGAGTCAGTCTTTCAACGGCACAGGTTCGGCAACCGCGTTTACTCTTAACCGCGCTGTAAACACTGGTGAAGAGCTAGAGGTATTCGTTGACAACGTGCAGCAGGAACCCGGCTCTGGTAAGTCATACACAGCCACAGGAACTACCCTGACGTTTGATGAAGCACCGCCCTCTGGCACAGGTAACGTGTACGTTATCTATCGCGGTCAGGCAGAAGTAACAACACGGCTGGAGCATGACCCTAATCAGGCATTGTCCGCTACCACAGGTACGTTTACTAGTTTGAATGTTCCAACGATAAAGGACAGTAGCGGCACTAATACAGCCATGACGATTGATAGCAGTGGTCGTGTATTATTTCCACAAATACCTTGTGCTTGTGTGACTTTAACAACATCTAACACACAAGATACATCCAATCCTTATACAACAACTGGGACAGCTATACTGTTTGATAAGGTATCAGTAAATCAGGGTTCTGTTTACAACTCATCAAACGGAAGATTTACTGCGCCTGTGGCTGGAATATACGAATTTGCTTATAGTTATCTAAAAGATGACGATAGTTCCGGAAATAGTACTTATCTAACTTTATATAAGAACGGTAGTGTTTATTTGGGGGCTGGTGGGACCGCTTATGACGAAAATCCCACTGATTATGCACAGGTATCGCAGAAATTACTGATTGATTTAGCGGCAAATGATTATCTAACACTGCAATTAGGTGCTGGTACAATTCATATAAATGCCAGTGGGCAATATCATTCAATAGTTTTTAAGCTGGTAGGGTAGGAGCTTGAAATGCCATTAAGCAAAATACGGTCTCAAAGCATCAACCTTGCTGATACTTTTGCATTTACTGGTACTGTAACAGGAACTGATGGGGGATTTACGGTTCCTGCAATTCAATCACTAAATGGTCAAAGTTCAGTAGATTTTACGGGAATACCTAGCGGTACAAACATCATTAAGTTTTCTATATATAGAGCAAGCGGTTCAGTGAATGGTGTTCCTGCTATCCAAATTGGGGATAGCGGTGGCATTGAAACGTCGGGTTATTCATCCCAAGATACATTTGTAGGTTTAAGTGCGGCTTCTTATTACGGGGGTAGTTCTGCTACTGCCTCATCTTGGAGTGCAAGCCAGTGGACAAGTGCTAGTGCTGTTTTAACTTTTGCTGGTGAAATATTTAGAATGACTGGCAACATATGGTTTTGCCAAGCGGCTTTTATACAAAATGATGCCGACCCAAATTATTTAAATAATTTACGAGGCTTCAAAGAACTTTCTGCGGAACTAACACAAGTAAGGTTTACAAGAACGGCTGGTACTTATGATGATGCTAACAGTTATGTCCGCATTGGATACCAATAGGAAAAGTAAATGGCGTATATAGGTATTGACCCAAATGTAGGCGACATAACCTTTCAAAGGTTTACTGGTAACGGAAATGACACAGCGTTTACGTTAGCGCAAAGTGTTGTTAGTGGTGAGGCACTAATTGTAACGATTGGTAACGTAGTGCAAGAGCCGGGAATAGGCAAAGCGTACACAGCGTCAGGAACAACTCTTACCTTCTCTGCTGCGCCAGCTAACGGTGATGTAATTACCGTGCGCTTTTTTGGTCGTGCCGTAGACCAGCCTACCAGCTTTGCAATGCAGTTGTTTAAGTATACAGCAACAGCAAGTCAGACCGCATTTACAGGTGCGGACGCTAATGGTGCGATACTAGCCTTCTCTGGTAACGATGTAGACGTATATCTAAACGGTGTACATCTTGACAGCACAGATTTCACGCCAAGTAACGGAGACACAATTACACTAGCATCTGGTGCGGCTGTTAACGATGAGTTAGTCATCCGTGCCTTTCGTGCTTTTACTGTGACTGATACAGTCAGCAAGTCTAGCGGTGGTACATTTGCGGCTGAGATTACTGCGCCACAATTTCAGACTACTAACACCACAGTTGATACCGCTGTGTTTCGCACCAATGGACAAAGTGTAAGTGAAAATACTACAATAGCCTCAACTAAAAATGCATTGGCGATTGGTCCATTGACTATAGGTTCATCAACTACAATTACCGTCAACGGTAATTTGACAATACTGTGAGGCACAGATGGCTTCGATACTGAATGTAGATAAAATCAGGGCGGCAAGTGGGACAACGAATGTCATAGATATTGATAGTTCATGCAATACAACTGCGCTGACGATTGACAGCAGT
>Ga0310343_10000038_pt1 | contig 53381 bp, 47 predicted proteins | sample HC15DNA2025_MG_FD_203519 | JGI IMG/M metagenome (GOLD analysis project Ga0310343, IMG submission 203519) | Marine microbial communities from station ALOHA, North Pacific Subtropical Gyre - HC15-DNA-20-25_MG | ecosystem: Environmental > Aquatic > Marine > Oceanic | place: Pacific Ocean: North...
TGTGGTATCCATTTTTAGCTCACCCTGTTGAAAAAACCGACCGGTGGGCAGCCGAAACTTACACTGAATTGATGAGATTAGGGGAGGTCGAACCTAATTCTGGAATCACGATGAGATTTGGCAGGGAATATCTGCGTGAAGTTGTGGAACTTCCAGGTTGGAGGGATGATATTACTCACTTTCGAGTGCTAAGCTCCGAAGAAATTCCCGATGGTTGGATTTTTGGATGGGAGTTTGAATCGCCAATCATAGAAATGCATCACTACATGCCTTGGTTATTACAACGTACACGTGATTTGGGTGGACTCATCGAAGAAAAAGTAGTAGAAGATTTAGCCGAAATTTCAGCTGAGGTTATTGTCAATTGTAGCGGCATCGGAGCTAGAGAACTATGTCAAGACACAGAAGTTAAACCGGTTCGTGGTCAAATTATTTACATTGACCAAGACCCTGGATTTGGCCGGTTTGACCAACAACCAGAGACTTTGACCTACACCATACCTAGAAGAGATTGTACAGTACTTGGAGGAACCGCTCAAAGTGACGACTGGAGCCTCGACTTACGAGATTCTGACCGTGAAACGATCTTACAAAAATGTGAAGCGGTGTGGCCTGAACTTGACCGTAGCAAGATTATCGGGGAATCGGTGGGACTTCGTCCTTCAAGAAGTGAAGTTCGTCTAGAATCCGAGAAAGTAGATGGGACCTTGATAATCCATAATTATGGACACGGAGGGGCAGGAGTGACCCTTTCTTGGGGTTGTGCTGACGAGGTAACTAGGATGCTATCTAGTAAGATGACTTAGTGGTAGTGATTACGACTGCGCCAATCTTGTAGGGATCCCCATTAGACGATGGGCGTCTGTCTTCTAATCGGCCCTTCCAACCATCTTCGATTGTACCGATTGGAATTCGAATTGAGGCCCCTCTATCAGATACTCCGTAGGAGAATTCGTGTATGCTTTGAGTCTCATGAAGACCGGTTAGCCTTTGCTCGTTGTGAGCCCCATAGACATCGATATGCTTCTTGATATTCTGACCGAAGGCCTCGCATATCTGACTCATGAGCTCCTCTCCACCTTCATCTCTCATCCTTCCGTCACTGAAGTTGACATGCATTCCTGAACCGTTCCAGTCAGTAGCACCAAGTGGCTTTGGATGCCATTCTATTGAAAGACCATATTTCTCAGCATTCCTTTCTGCCAGATATCTGGATACCCAAATCTGATCTCCTGCTTCCTTGGCCCCCTTAGCGAATATCTGGTATTCCCACTGTCCAACTGCAACTTCGGCGTTTATTCCTTCGACATTTAATCCGGCATCTAGGCACATATCCAGATGTGCCTCTATAATATCCCTGCCAAATGTATTCTTTCCACCGACTGAACAATAGAACTGTCCTTGAGGTGTTTGATCGCGAGGGAATCCTAGAGGTAGATTAGTCTCTGGATCCCACAGGAAGTACTCTTGCTCATATCCGAACCAGAAGTCGTCATCATCCTCCTCTATTGTTGCCCTTCCATTGGAGGCATGAGGAGTTCCATCAGCATTCATTACTTCGCACATTACAAGGTAACCATTGATTCTATCTGGATCTGGACAAATGAAGACGGGCTTTAGTAGACAGTCGGAGTCACCGCCTTCTGCCTGCAGAGTGGATGAACCATCGAATGACCACATAGGGCACTCTTCTACTGTCCCCCCGAAATTAGATCTAATCATCGTCTTGCTTCGCATGCTCTGTGTAGGTTCATATCCATCTAACCAGATGTACTCAAGTTTGGCCTTAACGTCCATAGGAGATGCCGAATAATCTACGGTTAATATATTTCACGACGCGTTCAATATATCGAATAAATAATATTCAATAATCTATTATTAAATGTATAAACTATACAATTGAACATCTATTATACAAAATATTATTTTATTGTCTAACAATTATTTCCAAAAAGCAGTTCTTATTGGCAAACGAATAACGATTAACATATTGCATCCCTAATCTGCTAGTAGTAAGCAGATTGAAATGTGGCTTTTTGTGCGTTTTATTGTGAGTTTAGCCGATGCATGGAAGATAACGGATTTTCGCCGTTTATTGATTGGGAACGGCGTCAACATGCTAGGCAGTTCAATATTCATCATTGGCATGGGGTGGACCATTGCCGAAGTTGGTGGTCCCAAGGCCTATGGAATGGTCTTCACTGCCTACTTTCTGGGACACCTTCCTTTACTTTTTTACGGGGGTATGGTAGTTGACAGGATGCCTCGAAGAACTGTAGCCCTCATCTCAGATTTATCCCAAGCGGTACTAGTCGCATTAGCGATGTTTGCATTGATGGCTGGCTTCGATGTGATCAATACTCTACTCGTAATCACCTTCCTTACCGGAGGCGCCGGTGCCTTCTCGATTCCTGCCATTGGAGCCTTAGTGCCTGACCTAGTTGAAGAAGAAATTCTACCTCAGGCTAATGCCCTTAGAGGAGTTGCCATGACATTAGCTTGGATGTTGGGTCCTCTCATTGGAGGATTCACAGTAGAACGGTGGGGGATTGAGGTATGCCTATTCCTTGATGTACTAACCTTCCTCTTTAGTGGAGCCGTTTTGTGGACTATATCAGAAGTGCCTATTCAGAGGGAAAACGATGCTGAGAGTCTGAAGGAAGAAGTGGCCGAAGCGTGGGCTTTTGTCAAAACCCAGCCATGGCTATTTGCTGGAATTGCTATGTTCATGATTTGGCATATCGGCGACTCGGCGATAGAAATAGGAATTCCGTTCATAGTTGAGAACAAAGGACTTGGAGCAAAGGAATTCGGAATCTTCGGCGCGGTTGGTGCAGGGGGTGCGATGATTGGTTCATTGTTAGCTGGCATCAGACCCATACCGCAAAAAACCAGGGGTCTAGTATTCTACGTGCTGATAGGTGGCATCGCATGGTGTATGCTGATGTGGGCGATGCCGATACCATTCCTGTTGATACTAGTATTCGTTCTTATCGAGGGTATTCTAGGAGGGACCCTCGGAGTGATTTGGAGAACTACTATGTCGGATAGTGTGGACCAACACCTGAGGGGTAGAGTCAATTCCCTTGATGCGATTGGATCTCTAATTTTCATTCCGTTTGCACCTCTAATGGGTGGTTGGATGATTGAGACTACCAACGTCCTGACTACCTTTGCACTAGCTGTCTCTGTAATGGTCCTCACAACGATGGCGGGCTTAATCGTCCCCTCTTTCAGAAGGTTCGAGAGGATTGAAACTGACTTATTTCCAATCAAGGATTCTCGAACTCAATCTGACTAATATCAACTTCAAACCATTTCTTGTAATATTCATACTGCAGCCTGACTGCAAATATCAAAAGAAGTATGTAAATTGTCCAAGCGGCTGCTGAGCGACCCATGTAAATTGGTAATTCGATGAGAATTAATCCGTCGAATATTATGCATGAAATAATGTAAAGAATACGCCCCAGTGTACGAAATATACTCTCTCCCTCTTGAGCTAAAATACGCTTTACTCGATTTTCTCTCCATAAATCAGCAGCCCTCTTTAATCTCCAAAATGCGGCTTCTGCCTCTTCCTCTTTATCAATAAATTCAGGGGGTTTGATTTCAACTTCCGAAGTCGATAACGAATCTTCAGGCATCAAATCCCTCTAACCGGCTAAATCGTTCAGACTGAGAAAGTCTCCGGTTAGTCAATCATTCAGCACAGGTAGACTTCCACCTGCTTCTACTGGGAAATGACAGGCTACCTTGTGGCCGCCCATTATGGCCTCTAGTTCTGGTTCGTCAACATCACACTTTCCTTCGACTGCAATAGGACAGCGGGTGTGGAAGCTACATCCACTTGGTGGGTTTGCTGGACTAGGAACGTCACCTGAAAGTACAATTCTTTCCTTCTGATTTTCTTCTGTAGATGGCTGGGGGATTGCAGATAATAGAGCATGTGTGTAGGGGTGGGCTGGATTTGCAAATAGATCGTCCGTTTCTGCTATTTCTACAATCTTTCCAAGATACATAACCGCAACTCTGTCACTGATATGGTTGACGACATTTAGCGAATGGGTGATGAAGATGAAAGTAAGCCCCCTCTCTTTCTGAATTGAATCGAGTAAGTTCAGGACCTGTGCCTGTACTGATACATCTAGTGCGGATGTAGGTTCGTCTAGAAGGATAAACTCTGGGTCTAAAGATAAGGCTCTAGCCAGAGCGATCCTCTGCTTTTGGCCTCCTGAAAATTCATGCGGAAAGCGAGTCATATGATTTGGTTTCAAGCCCACAATCGTTAGTAACTCGGCGACTTTCTTGGTTAATTCCGCCCCCTCTGCTAATCCGTTTACGATTAGAGGTTCAGCAATTATCGAACGCACAGACATCCTAGGATTCATTGAACCCCCTGGGTCCTGGAATACAATCTGTAAACGCCTTCGAAGTTCCTTACGCTTCATGTCGGAGATATCCATTCCATCGAATTCAATCGAACCCTCGGTTCTAGGAATAAGACCCATGACAAGTCGGCCAAGGGTTGTTTTTCCACAACCTGATTCTCCCACTACTCCTACCGTTTCGCCTCTATTAATCTCCAAATCAACGCCATCAACTGCACGAACATGAGCGGTGACGGGAGAAAACATCCCTGCTTTGATGGGGAACCACTTTCGGGCATTACGAATCCTAATCAGTGGAGACTTATCTCCTACAGGCCCGAATTTTACAACCTTAGGTACTTCTTCACTCATTGAACATTCACCCCCGATTGAAGGAACTCTTCTGACGAAAATGCTTCCTGAGCCGTCTCGAGATTCGTAGTTAATTCCGTATGATGACAAGCCGCATAATGACCTGCAGAAACTTCAAGCATTTGTGGTGGTTTTGTCCTGCACAATTCATCTGCAAATGGACATCTTGGATGGAACCTGCAACCATCGAATTCCTCATTGGGATCAGGAACTTGACCAGGGATAATTGGTAGGTCCACTCTTTCCTCGCCTGCTTCTTTTATTCTTGGTATACTATGTAACAGTCCAATCGTATAGGGCATTCTGGGTGAGCCCAACACCTGTTCAAGAGAACCAGTTTCAACTACTGAACCAGCGTACATCACAGAGACTGCATCACAGGTTTCTGCAATAACACCCAAATCATGGGTGATCATCATTATTGCAGTGCCTTCTTTATCTCTAAGGTCTTTCATTAAATTAAGGATCTGAGCCTGTATAGTTACATCAAGTGCTGTAGTGGGTTCGTCGGCGATTAGTAACTTAGGCTCGCAAGCCATCATCATTGCAATCATTACCCGTTGCCTCATACCTCCAGATAATTCGTGTGGATACATCTTCACAACCGCTTCAGGATTTGGAATTCTAACCTCCTTCAGAATCCTTACAACTTGACGAGTGTGTGCCGGATCTAGGCTGAAATAACTAGAAATTTGGATTGGGGGTATTGCTAAAATTGCAATGCTGAGCATTATTGTCATTATGACTCCAAATGGAAGCCAAAGAAGAATTGCAATCACCAGCCAAGAAACAAAAATCAAGGAAATTCTAGAATTGGTCCAACTTGTAAATATCAAGTAAAGTGATTTGGCTGTGACATCTAGAGCAATTACTCGGGGGTCAGGATCATCGGTGACCTCGATATTACCTCTGAAAATATTCCAGAAAATCCAGTTCACAAAAACTATCGCCAAAACAACAAGAGTTACTTTGTGAACTAAAAATCCGAGAATCAAATCTGCAATATTCGTTTGATGAGACAAGAGAATAAATAACAATGTAGCAAGAAGAGGTAAAGCACTCCGCCAATCATTGCGGAAAAAATTCACCATAATTTCAGTAGGGCTAATTATTGCCTTACCGATTTTCATCGCTATGTTGGTGTCAGCTTCATTGAGCCTATTGTGTTGCTTCAATACTTCTGCAACTTGCTTTTCAACGGTATACAGGGGATTAAGAGCAGTCATAGGTTCTTGGAAAATCATTGAAATCTTATTGCCTCTAATTGAGCGCATAAATTTCTCATGCCGACTCCTAGGGGCATCTAAGATGCGAGTTGAAACGAAGCAGATTGAAAATGCTGTTAGCATCATAGCAGAAGCTTGTAACCCTTCTATTGGTTCCAAGATAGTCCAGAATAAAGATAGGATTAATCCAATAGTGAAAAACGATCTGGAATACTTCAGCACCGAAAGAATTCTTTCTGTTCCTTCCGGTGTTTTTTGAATCAATTCATCTCCCTCAAAGGTGATACTTCCTTCATCGACATCACAGGTTGCTAAACCGATAGTGACCAGTGAGGTGACGGACTTACCACAACCAGATTCGCCCACTACACCCATTATTTCTCCTTCATTTACGGAAAGTGAAACCGAATGTAATGCCTCGACTGGGCCATCAAGAGTATCGAAATGAACCCTAAGTCCTTGGATATCCAATAGTTTCGATATGCTCTCACCTCCTATTCTTTGGATCGACCACGTCTCGTAACCCATCACCGAGTAAATTGAATCCTAATGTTGTGTAAGCGATGGCAAGTCCGGGGAATAATACCAACCAGTAATCTTGAGGGAAATGGGCCCTACCATCGGAGACTAATTTACCCCATTCTGCCGCCCCAGGTTCAGCACCTAAACCAATGAATGATAGCCCAGATGCTGAAAGTATAGTGCCTCCGATATCTAAAGTAAAGGCCACCAATAGTGGAGCCCAGGCATTTGGTAAAATATGCCTGAACATTATTCGGCCTGAAGGTGCTCCTACACTTCTTGCGGCTTCAACAAATGTCATTTCCTTGACATACAATACTTGGCCACGAATCAGCCGTGCATATCCTGGCCAGCCAGTGAATACTAAAGCGATCTGAATCTTCCATAATCGGTCGAAATTATCAATGATTACAATTTGGTTATCCACATCATCTGACCATGAAAATAGAATAATTGCAGCAAAGAAGATTATCGCCGTTCTCAGGGTAAGATAACGGTAAGGATTTTTCCAATTTAGAGTATTAAGTGCTCTTTCAGAGAACCCTTCTATACTGAAATTCTTCGTCATTCGATTATCCAGAGTTAGTAATCCAGCAAACACGGAAATCACAATGAAACTGAAAAATAGCCTCCAAGTTCTATTATCGCTCGTCTCAAAGAGGCCTTCCCATATACCATACAAACCTAGTGGAAGTAACAAAACTACCACCAATCCTACAGCAAGTAAGGCTGCAGGTTCAATACGAGAAAATGTATCCTCCGAGCCGGGCATCAATACAGAAATAATTGCAGACCTAAATGGGACTATCAACACTAGAATCAAGGGTAAAAAGGCTAGAGCTAATGGAATCACTAGGTTATCTATTGCTTGCAAAGCTGCTACGAAAGCAAGTGCTAAAATTAATCCAGGAACTGCAAAGAAGATATCTGTAATTCTCATAATTACTTCATCAACTCTACCTCCAAAATATCCACTAATACTACCGATGATTGTTCCAATAATTACCGTTAGTGTTGCAACAGTGAATCCTATCGTTAACGAAACTCGGGAACCATATAGAATCTTACTGAAAAGGTCTTGACCTTCGTCGTTGGTTCCGAAAATACACACATCATAACCATCTGGTAACCACCAGTGGTGCATAGCATCGTTTTCGAATTTGTAAATCAGTCTAATTTGAGTCAAAGAATTATTATCCATCAACTCATCTGATATCCAGAAATAACTATTGTTTGTGGTTTCAAGGGTGACTAAATCACTTGCAAGGGTTACTCCATATCGATCTTGTAATTCAATAAACTCAGTCACTACGAGTATGTCCTCATAGAAGGAGTTGTTATCAGCGACCCTAGTAGGACTTAGTGCATTAGTTCCATTCGCATCCCAACGCCTAAGTGTAGTGAGGGATACCTTCTGGTAGCGGGTATCACATTCATCTGAGAATGGAGCAGCCTTCCTTGGCTCGTAATCAATATGCCAGACATCTCTTGTATCCTGCAAATTCCTGCCTGGATGTTCGACGGCGAGATCATCAGCAAAGATGGATACCACTGATATTGAGATAACCATCAATAAGCCAATAACTGCCAATAATGATCTTCGATAAATTTTCCATCCACGCTTGAAATCGTACCTAGCTTGGGCGGCGCTCTCCCTAATCCGACGGAGGCTTTCGGACCTTTCTTCACTGCCGTCTTTCCAACTCATTCTAACCTCACCCTTGGATCAACAACGCCATACAGAATGTCTACAATCAAATTTGACATTAGGAAGATGATAGCAGTGATTAGAGTCACTCCCATAAGAACCGAGTAATCTAGATTGATTATTGCATCAACCGCCACATTACCCATTCCGTAGAACGCGAATATCGATTCAGTGAGTACAGCACCACCTATCGCACCACCTATCGAGAAACCGAGAATTGTCAAAATTGGAACCAACGCATTTCTACATGCATGGACGATAATAACACGAGATTCAGAGAGGCCTTTGGCTCTGGCTGTACGGACATAATCCTCGTTCATTACCTCCAACAAACTTGCTCGCATATATCGTAACAATGAGCCAGCACTGGCAATTCCTAAAGTAAATGAAGGTAGGATTAGGTGAACTAAGGTGTCATCGAATAATTTGTAATTCGAAGCATAATCTGGATGTATGTTATCCAGTGCTTCATCTGTAACGAACCAACTGTCAACTAGGTGGAATCCAGTGCCGCCTGATGGATACCAAGACGGGTAACAGGCAATACCTGTAATCGCTGTATCACATAGGCTAGAGGACCTGTCAGGATAAGTTAGAGCCGCATCATGCCTTCCATAAATAGGGAAACAACCGCCTTCGGTACCGAAAATAGGGTCGCATATTCCACCCACATCGGGCCCCGTTCCGAAGACTAACTGTAGCATCATTGCCAACCAGAAAATCGGCAGGGATACAAATGCGATAGCTAAGAATCGAGAGATATGATCGAAAACTTGATCCTGCCAAACAGCGCTAAGAATACCAAGTGTAATCCCAATAGGGTAAGCCATCAATAAGGCGAAAAGTGCCATCTCCAAGGTAACTGGAGCAGCGTCCCTTACGACATCAGAAGTAGGTCTGTTGTAGGTGGTAGACTCTCCCCAATCTCCAGAAGCCAATCTTTCTATGTAGTCCCAAAATTGGACTATTACTGGGTCATTTAATCCCAATCTTTCTCTTTGTAATTCCAACATTGTCTTACCGGTCACAGGGTCAATCAAACCACAACGTTCCCCGCACAAGATAGCTGCAGGATCAGCAGGAATAATTTGAGCGATAGCGAATGTGAATACCGTAACGCCAATCATTACTGGTATCAAAAGTATGATTCGTCGGATGATGAATTCACTAGTCTTCATGTAAATTCACAACCTACAATCACTCTACCATAGGAAGTGGTCAATCACTTTTGTGAATGAATCTTACCTGCCTTTCTTTCAATGCTAAGCGCCTGTGAATTAATTGAATATTTACCCCGCGCCGGGAACAGGCCCGACGCGGGGGTTTTCGTAAAATCAGATAATAATCTGGTTTTCAGTTATCAGCACTCGCCAACGTACGATCCGGAGACCTTCGCCAACTTGTCCCAGTTGAAGAAATAGTCTCCACCGATTGCATCGTATGCTGGTGGGCACATGTGGTCGGAACCGACTCCTACACCAGCATACTGACCCAAGAGAGCCATTGTTGGTGAGGTGACCCAAAGATCGTATGCATCAGCATACAATAGCGCTCGGGCATCTGAATCTTGTTCCGTCCTAGCATCTAGCAGAATTGCGTCCAATTCATCGTTCTCGAAGTAGCCGTGGTAAGCGTCTCCACCGATGTCAGCGCTTCCTGCAAATGGTGACCAGTAGTTGTCTGGGTCCAAGTAGTCAGGTCCCCAGCCGATTACCCAAAGGTCCCACTTTCCGTAGATGTAGTTGTCAATCACGGTAGCCCAAGGCTGGTCAGTATTGTCGTTAGCAATTCCTATTGATTCTAGCGCAGGTCCCCATAGCTGAGCTACAGCAATCCTCTGATCATTACCAGTGTTTGTCAGAATCCTCAGTTCGTTTGGTAGTCTGCACTCGTTACCAGTTCGGTCCGCCTCTGCAACAACTGTTGGTGCACCAGTTTGTGTTAGTGAAGCACAGTCGTATTGTCGGATGAATCCTGCAGCGTCAAGAATTGTCTCGGCGTATGCAAGATCATAGGTGAACACTTCGTACTGTGTATCATCATATGGGAATCCAGTTGGGATTGGTCCATAGATTGGCATCAATTCACCCTTGTAGGATTCTGTGTGGATGGTGTCATAGTCCAGAGTGTAACTTAGTGCCTGCCTTACAGCTGATAGGCTTAGTACGTTACAATCGTTGGTTCCATTACCATTGCAGTCATGGTTTAGGACATAATCTGCAGTTCCATCAGCCATGTCATTCTTCGGTGCGAAGTTGTATGGTACGTTCACAACGCTGTATGTCTGTCGGTATGTGCAGCGGAATCCATCCTTGCCTTCTGCGTTTGGAAGATCTTCCATATTGTTGCAGAATTCAGTCTTCTGAGCAGATGGGATGTATGCTCGGTCGACTTCACCGTCTTGTAGAGCAAGTACACGAGTCTGAGTCTCTTCTACTAGGTCAACAACAACTCTGTTTAGGTTGAAGTCTGACTCTTCCCAGTACATCCAGTTAGGCTCCATTACCAGGCGAGTTCCACGAGCCCACTGAGCGACCATGTAAGCGTTGGTTCCAGCACCTACTTGTGCCTCGTCCATCCACTCGTGACAGTAGTCATCAGAAGTGACTGTGCCATTCTCGTCGGTCTCAATTACTCTGTTAGCCTCACATAGTTGCGAGTTGATAACCGAACCAACTGTGTAAGCAATTGTCGCTACGAATGCCGCAGAAGGTGCGGAAATTGTTACTGAGAAACTGTAGTCGTCGATGACGCTCAGGCTCTCTCCGCCGTAATCATGGTGGTTGCCATCTGCATCATTACAGTCGAATGACTGAGTTAGAATCCAGTTGACTCCAGAGGATGGTGCGCCCATTCCAATAACACGGCACCATGAGTATACTGCATCAGTAGAGGTCATGTGATCTCCATTGCTAAAGTATACATCGTCACGTAGAGTGAAAGTGTAAGTCAGACCGTCTTCACTAACAGTGTGTCCGGTAGCCAATCGTGGTACGATAATCGAACCACCATCACCGTCTCCTTCGTATCGGTATAGGGTATCATAGACGTTGGAAATAACGTCACCAGACGCTGAATCATAAGCATCGGCTGGATCGTGAGTATCTGCCTCACCGATCGTCATTTGTGTCATTTCACACGGGTTGTTTGTACCAAGGTCACGGCACTTTCGTGATACAGATAGGTTGTACCATGCATCGGAGAATGCCATGTCTCCTGCGGCATATGCGGCCATAATGTCTCCTTGAGCCATACCATAATCGCAAGAGCCGTCGTCTTCCTCAGCTGCGGAATTAAAGTTATTCGCGGCTTCGTCCATACAACCCATTACAGTATCAGGCATGGTACAGGAACCATCATCACGGGTCGCAGCCGAGTTGTAGTTTGTCGCAGCAGGGTTGGTGCAACCATCTACAGGCTCGAAGCCCGGATCATATTCACAAGAACCATCGTCCTTTGTGGCTTCGGCGTTGTAGTTATTGGCATCTGCATAAGTGCACCCCAATATTTCTACGACGTCGTCACCATCATCATCATCTCCGCCGAGACAACCGGCAAGAGCTGACGCAATCATCAGCGTACACATCAATAATGCTCTCAATTTAGAGTCCATCCTTGGAATGGAGACTATGGTTCATATATAGTATATCCCACTATTGAGCGTCAAATCGAGGTTTTGATAACTCGGTGTTGGAAATAATGCCTTAGAATTGTTAATTTGGTCATTTTCTATTAATAAAAATTTCATTCTAAATTTCTAAAAAATAACATACCATCTAGAAAGAAATCGTGTTGCTTAACTGGTGGACGTGCCGAGATTTGAACTCGGGGCCTCTTCCATGCCAAGGAAGCGCGCTTCCAAGCTGCGCCACACGCCCAGTGAGATGACGACCTGCGACGGCCATTTAAGGAGAACTGAGCAGGCTAGGCCATGAGTAAGGGGCCAGTCCGGACTAGTCCAAATGGACCTCCCAAATTACCCGATGGAATACTCGACGAGTTATCATCTAGATTGACTAAGGATGATGCTCCTTTTCTACGGCACCTGACAAAGCAACTTTCCTTGCAGTGGGCTGACGATTCCGATACTCGATTGGGCTATACTAGGTTCGAATTTGACCATCATGAATTGTTTCGCAGGCGAAGATTGAGGAGCTCACCAGGCCCAATTACAATCGCTCTACATCCGCGATTGAAAGATGATGAGAAACTATACTTACACACTTTAGTCCATGAATTACTCCATGCTGCCGGATTAGTTGATCATGGGAATCAACATAGTGAGTTGGTAAACGAAATTGCGCCCGCACCTAAGTTGTCAGAATCACCTGTTTTGAGAAGCATGCGAGAAGAAGTTCTAGCCGGACTTCCAGAACAGTCTTGGATATGTGGAGAATGTGGCCATACCTGGGAGAGAAGAAGAGTCTCTTTACCCCAAAGATGTCCAAAATGTGCCCGCCCATTCAGTAGCCGATAAGAGCTTAGGTGAGAGATAATACCGGCAAAATCACCATGAACTCATGGTAGGTAAGACTGAACAATGGATTGGCCTCCAACAACAGATGATATCTCAAATTTGATTGACGATTTCATCGCTGAGGCTTTTCCAACATTGATGGCAATTATTGCTATCGCTGCCTACTCCGGGTTCGTCTTTATGTTCTACAGATTGTTAGCTAGGAGAGATATTCTGTCTTTGGACTTGAGCAAATATAATCAGACAATGACTGGAAAGATTCGTGCTTTCTTTAGAACCGCTGCCTGGTTAATACAATATGCTCTTGCGATTCCTATCCTGATAGCTTTTTGGACAGTAGTGATGGCAGTGATTCTAACACTCTTGGCGGATGGAAATGATCATGCAAGAAATGCGTTGATCGCCACTTCGGTAGTAGGTTCGGTGAGAATTTTGTCTTACTGGACTGAGGACTTATCTCGCGATGTTGCAAAGATGCTACCATTTGCAGTTCTTGGTGTGTTCTTAGTAGGTTCGACCTCTGTAGAATTCAATGAATTTGAACAATTAGTTGAAAATCGAAATCAATTGGCTCATTCTTACATAAATAGCCTCATCCTACTTTCAATCTTGGAGACTATTTTACGGATATATCATGGTCTCAGAGAATTGGTTGGTGGACAACGCAGAGTTAACAAGAAATTAAAGAAAATCGCCAAGCAAACTGGTCGCACAAAATCGGACATTCGAGAAGATATGTTAGATGATGGAATACTCAATTATAGCACATTTGACGATGATGACGAAGAGGAGACTTCTTCCTCATAGAGCAGAATCTTACTCTAGATGACAAGGTGCAGGTTTCACAAAGGGGAAGTGCCGCGCATGGCATGGGTGCGTGGTGTAGTCTGGATATCATGCTGGCCTTCTAAGCCGGTGACCCGGGTTCGAATCCTGGCGCGCCCACCACCATTCTCTGCCGAATAACCCCGTAGGGATTCACCGTTTACATCAAATACACCCAGCAGGTCGGCGCGACGCATGAAGCGAGGTTCCCGTGCGTGGAAGAAGGCAGGGAAGCAACGCTGGAAGTGGCGAAAGAAGAAGTTACGAAGGCGAAAGGCCGCTCGTAAGCAAGCTCGCCAATGATTCTAATCAAAGAGAAGAAACAAGGTCCGCGACTACTGATGCCGGATCCTCTGCCTTAGTGACTCCACTAGCAAGAAGAACTCCGGTTGTTCCAAGCTCAATCGCTGCTGCAACGTCTGCACCGTTCTTTACTCCCGCGCCACAAAGGATTCCAACCTGCTCTGAAATTTCCTTTACGGCAGCAGCTGTACCACTTACTATTGTAGGATCTGCCGTTGTAACAGAAATGTCTCCACCGATTAATTCCGGTGGTTCGACCGCGACAAAATCCGGGCCTAATGCAGTCAATGCACGAGCCTCTTCGATGTCTGCTGCACAGGCGCATACAGTGAACCCTTCAGGGACTTGGTCGAGTAACATGGCTACATGCTCGATTTCGACTTTGTGCTCTGCGTGATTGATTAGTGTTCCACTAGCACCCCTTTCAACAGCGGTTGCGGGATGTAACCAACCAGTAAATGAGCCAAATCCTACTGGGTCTAGATGTTGGCACCAGACCTCTAAATTAGGTGCTGCAGCAACTACAGAGCTAAGGTCGAAAGCGGATACTGCAACAATCATTCGAGCATTTGTTTCAACGCTGGAGATTGCCTTTGCTAATGCTTCTGCACTGGCGCCATGTGCGGTCTCGTATGTCTTCAGATTGACTACGACGAGTGGTTGAGTCACGCTCCGGCGAGATGAATACACTCTTTGACGCTGACGGATTAGATTCGGCTCAGATAGTCGAACCGTGACCAATTACTGCATCGGTCAACTCGGTTCCGGATGAAATGCTAGCTCCCTCACCTACTATACACCTATTCAATTGCACTCTTGAGCCGATTTGAGCGCCATCCATTACAACAGAATCCCTAATTGTTACATCTTCACCTAATTCGGCTCCTTTTCCAATTGATGAGCCAGTCACTCCTGATTTGCAAACAGCATCAGAAAACCAAGATTCACAGCACGAGGACCCCTTATCAAAACGACTGGAGGAAATACAAACCTGAGTCGCATCGATGAAGGAAGAAGGGGTTCCAGCATCTACAAAGTAACCCTCAAATGTAAGCCCGGCCATATCTCCCGATTTTGCAATATCAGGGAATATCTCTCTTTCCATGGAGTGTTTGTGAACACCCATGTGATCAAGCACTTCACGTTCTATTAGGTAGCAACCTGCGTTGATTAGATTGGAAAACTCAGTACCTGGTGCCGGTTTTTCCTGAAAACGACGGATCATTCCAAAATCATCCAAATCACAAACTCCGAAACGGCTAGGATCTTCAACTTGCCAAAGTGAAAGTGTCGCTTTTGCCTGAGTTTTCTCGTGATGCTGAGTCAAGGCAACTACGTCTACGCTTGAAACTAAATCTCCATTCAAAACCAAAACTGGACCTTTTCCGGTTAAATGCTCGCGTGCAAGGGCGATAGCACCACCTGTGCCGAGTGCTTCTTCCTCTACAGACAATACTATCTCATATGGAAGGTCAGTGTTCTCAGCCCAGTTACGCATTTCCTCTATTCCGTAGCCTGCCGCCACTACCACTCTATCGACCATCTCCTCGGGTACTACCTCAACGACTCTCTCAAGCAGAGTTTTGTCGAGAATTCTTAGTAGCGGCTTGACTCTACCTTCTGTCAAAGGCCTGAGGCGGGTGCCAAACCCGCCCGCTAGAACCACTACGTCCATGGTTGGGCGGGTGCAATTACCACTTTCAGCACTTCGTGTCCCCGACGCCTCGTGCACACTCGTTAGGCGCATCGTTGAAAGACGGTTGTTGAGTCGCCGGAGTGTCGACATGAACATTCACGAGTATCAAGGGAAGGAATTGTTTCGTTCTGCAGGAGTAAAGGTACAGGAAGGAGTGCACTGTAAATCCGTTGAAGAAGCACTTGCGGCTTACGATTACCTTGGCTCAAAAGTTGTTGCTGTTAAGAGCCAAATCCATGCCGGTGGGCGAGGAAAAGGAAACCTGTATTGTCCAAATTCTGGAGATCTTCTAATGGAGGGTGGCGTCAAGATAGCATTCTCCAGAGATGAGGTTGAAACCTATTCAGAAAATATCCTCGGCCATATACTTGTGACGAAGCAAACAGGTTCTGTAGGAAAATTAGTCAGTAATATCTACGTCGAGGCTGGTTGCGAAATAGCACATGAATACTATCTCGCCTTATTGGTAGATAGAGAAGAAAAGCAAGTACTAATTATGGCTTCGACTGAAGGTGGAATGGACATTGAAGAAGTTGCCGAAGAGACTCCTGAAGCTATTCACAAAACTTGGGTTAATCCATCAACTGGTTTACTAGACTCGCAAAAGGAAGACCTCGGTATTTCTCTCGACCTCTCTGGTGCAGCATTAGAGGACTTTGTAGGTATGATTGGAAGTCTTTACGAACTATTCGTATCGAACGATTGCTCAATGGTAGAAATCAATCCATTAGTTCGTACAAAATCTGACGAAATAGTGGCTCTTGATGCAAAGGTTGGATTTGATGAAAACGCTTCATTTAGACATAAAGAATGGGAAGATTTGAGAGATTATTCCGAGGAAGAACCTACTGAAACTCGCGCCAACGAAGCCGGCCTTTCGTACGTCAAACTCGATGGAGACATTGGTTGCTTAGTCAATGGAGCAGGATTAGCCATGGCAACTATGGATGTAATCAAACTCTACGGGGGCGAACCAGCCAATTTCCTTGATATTGGTGGAGGCGCGGATGAAGCCAAGGTTCAGGAAGCCTTTGAGATTATTCTCGAAGACCCAAATGTCAAGGGAATATTGGTCAATATCTTTGGAGGGATTCAACGCTGTGATATTGTTGCAAAAGCGGTACTTGCAGCCTCAGAAAAGATGGGATTACAAGTTCCACTAGTAATCCGTTTATCAGGAACTATGTTTGAAGAGGGACGATCAATTATCGATTCCTCCGACCTTGATTGTACATCTGTGGAGACATTGGCTGAAGGTGCTGAAGCAATTGTTGGACTTATTGGAGGTGGTAAGTGATGGCGATTTGGGTTCAAGAAGATTCGAAATTACTAATCCAAGGAATTACCGGTTCACAAGGTAGGTTCCATGGTGAAAAGATGGTTGAATATGGCACCAATTTGGTCGGTGGTGTAACTCCTGGAAAGGGTGGCCAAAATATAGAACTAGCAGGTAATGAATTCCCGGTTTTCAACACCATGATGGAAGCAATTAACCAAACTGATGCGGACGCTTCAGTCATCTATGTCCCACCTCCATTTGCTGCTGCGGCAATCATGGAGGCGGCCGATGCCTTCCACCAAATCAAAGGTGAGGGAGTCATTGTATGCATCACCGAAGGAATACCAACTCTGGATATGGTAAAGGCAGTCGCTTACGTAAACGAAAGAGAAGGAATTAGACTCATAGGACCAAACTGTCCTGGGATAATTACACCTGGAGATAATGGCGGTTGTAAAATTGGAATCATGCCAGGACATATCCATGCCAAGGGCAGGATTGGAATAGTATCGAAATCAGGAACTTTGACGTATGAAGCAGTTGCACAAACCATGAGTATTGGTGAAGGACAGTCTACCTGCATTGGAATAGGTGGAGATCCAGTAAATGGAACCGGATTCATTGATTGTTTGTCTGCCTTCGAAGCCGACCCTCAAACTGTAGCCGTAGTAATGATTGGTGAAATAGGCGGCACCGCTGAGGAAGATGCTTCTGAATGGGCAGCCGAGAACATGAGTAAACCAATTGTCGGCTTCGTTGCAGGTTCTACCGCTCCACCCGGAAAAAGGATGGGACATGCTGGCGCAATCATCTCCGGTGGAAAGGGGACAGCCGCCGAGAAATTCACTGCATTTGAGGCCGCAGGCATTCATATTGCACGTGACCCTTCTGAAATTGGTGCTGTGCTGAAGGTGGCGCTCGAAGAATCCGGTCTTCTGTGAAGACCGATAGTTTTGGCTTAGTATTCACGGTCAGACTTAATCCAAATAATGCGACGAGCCATTTGTGAGTTCGCATTCGCGAGTGGTTGTAATTGGTGGAGGAATAGCCGGTTGTTCCTCTGCACTCGCTCTTGCAGGAAGGGGTGTGAGTGTTACACTGCTAGAGGCTTCACCCCGATTAGGTGGCCGTTATTGTAGTGTAGATATTGAAGAAATAGATCGACCAATTGACGGAACTCAGAATGTATTTTTCAGAAATTTTGAACGCTTTTTGCAATTACTTGCAACATGTGAGGTGAGAGAATCAGTAAAACTGCAAAGCTCCACTTTACTTACATTTCTCGAAGTTGAGAAGAGAAGAATATCGAAAATTCAATCTGGAAACCTTCCTCCTCCAAACCATCTATCGGCGTCCTTTGTTAATGCTAATTTCCTAGGACTAGGTGATAAATTCTCAATGCAAAAGGCAGTCCAAGCTATCCAAAATACAGATGAAGAGCAAAGGCGGGAACTCGACGAGTTAAGTTTCCTAGAATGGCTAGAAAACAATGGGCAGACTAAGCGAGCAATCTCACGATTTTGGAATTCAATAAGTAAATTGGCATTGAATGTAGATTGCTCTCAAGCCAGTGCCGCATCTGCAATATTCTTGTTCAAGAAGGCCCTTATCGGAAATGCCGATGCATTAGATGTTGGTTGCTTTACGAACGACTTCACAAATGCAGTATCCTCTAGTTTACGGAGGACACTAGCGGCTTCAGGCGTGGATGTATTTCTCTCATCCCCTGCTACTAGCCTCTTTCGTGAAGCAGGTGTAGTCACCGGAGTCAATACAAAAGAGAGATTTCATTCTGCAGACAGGGTGATAATTTGCACTCCAATCTCGGATACTGCAAGGCTACTTACCGGTTCATCTGCGAGCATGAAATCTCATGAAGTCGCAGAAAGTCTTGCAAAATTAGGCAACACATCTCAAATTGGAATTCATGCATTCCATGAAGGGCCTATTTTACCAGAAGGTATCCCGTTCGTCAGTTGTTGTGATGAACCTTTGATACAGATGTTATTCGATCGCTCTGGCGAACTTGATGATGGAAATAGAGGCGGCCTTCCCGGTCATTGGATTTGTAGCCCTGTTTCTCACGCAGACAATTATCTACAATGGGATGATGAATTGATAAGAACGGAATATCAAAGAGTAATCGACACTGCATTCCCTGATTCACCTGCTTTGATTGATTTTCATGTGGTTAAAATAAATCGATCTGCCACCTCTATGAAGACAGGCTCTCAACGTCTCCGACCGAATCCGCTTGATGCGGGAGAGGGAGTTATTTTGGGTGGTGATTGGATCAATATCGATTGGCCCTCAAGTCTAGAGGCTTCGACGAGAGCGGGGCTCGTAGCGGCTGCAACATACCTGAGAGAAAGTGGAGTTAGAGATTTTGCAGAATGGAATCATGAAGAAAAATGGCCGGATTGGCCAAATTCTGCCAAGAAAGAAGACTTAGATTGGAGAATATGGGAATAAAGTAAGCAACGAAGCAATCAACACATAAGCGATTGTGGGCGAGGTGAGAATAAGATGGCTGAGATTATTGATGAGCACATCGATGGATTGCTCAAGGCGACTTCTCGTTCTTTTCATTTGACCCTAACAAGCCTACCGAATAGTGTCAGAGACCAGGTAGGTCTACTGTATCTCCTAGCCCGCTTAGCAGACACAATTGCAGACTCAAAAACCGAGGATGTTGAAGCCTTGATTGAAGCTCTTGATGGATATCAAAACCACTTGCTAAATGAAGAAAAAATAGACTTATCCAATATTTCCCAGTTACAAGAAGATGCAGATGAAAAAAGACTTCTTGAAAACCTAGAATCCGTAGTAAATGCATATCGAAATATGGAAGCTAAAGATTCTCAATTAATGCAACGCTGTCTCAATGTTATAATCTCAGGGCAACGACTTGATTTGGTTCGTTTCGGCGCCCTTGGGTCGGAACTAACCTGCTTGGAAAACGATGCCGAATTGGATGATTATGCATACAGGGTTGCTGGAAGTGTTGGTGAATTTTGGACTGCGATTACCTTGCAAAATGAATTATCTGGAGATGTACCTGATACCGATACCTTCGATTCACTTGGAATTCGCTTCGGGAAGGCGCTACAAATGACTAACATATTGAGAGATATTCCGGCAGATTTAGCCTTAGGTCGATGTTATATCCCAAATGATAGATTATCTGAAATTGGATTAAATCATGAGGACCTACACAATCCTGATTCAATTGATGTTTTCAGACCTCTATACGATTCCTATCTTGATCTGACCTGTGATCACTATGATTCAGCAATAAATTACATTCGAATGATTCCAAGAAAATATCGTAGCCTTCGGATGGCTTGTATGCTACCTGTTGTTATCGGTTTAGACACTATTGCATTGCTTCGAAAGGGGAATGTTCTTGATGCATCTGAGAGGATTAAGGTCAATAGAAGTAGAATCCGTAAAATAGCGGTTTCTTGCCTAATCTCTACAAGGTTCAAGGGAATGGAGAATAGAATCCTTAGCAGGGCAGCAAATCGAGCGTTAAACGGCATCTGAACCTGTTCAAGGCCGCTGAAGCGGCCTGCACGCGCGCGAGGGAGAGGTTCAAGAGCGAATGACGAGGGCTTACCTTCGGCGTTACCATGTCTCAAGACACGAGCAACGATTCCGCAAGCGACATGCGGTACGATGCTGAGCGTAGCATTTCACTTGTGGATGCAGATGTTCAAAACCCTGGTATTGAGGGTGTAAGGTCTAAAGTTAGCCTAACTCGAGAAGCGGCTCGAGCAATTTCGATTACCGCCCTCGAAACAATCCGAGAAGGTGCTCGATTCATGGGTGTTGTAGGTACACGTGGTGAATTACTGAATCCATTTGGACACATTGACGCAGCAATTTGGTCCGAATCGGATGTGCCAGAATACATGATTGAGACCGCATACGAATACTGTGAGGAGTTGACACGTATAGAAGCAGGTAATTTCTATCACTCATTCAAGTATCTACCCAGTGAGGCACGTCAAGCTATCTGCGCATACTATGCATTTTGTCGTAGAGCAGATGATATCGCAGATGGAGATTATGTCGATTCTTTTCCCGGAGGCTCGTCGGATAACCCAGAGTCAGTGGAGTATCGAACACACATCGAGAGGTTGACGGGAAGTAGCCCCGTGGTTGCTAGAGACCATTATGACGACAGAATGTCACAATTATTCTACTACCGAAAGAAATTGTCTAGTGCTTACGGACAAGTTACCTCAACTGACCCAATTTTTATCGCATTGAAAGATACCATTAGGCGCTACAATATCCCGCGCCAATTGCTTGACGATATGATTAGTGGGATGGAGGACGACTTCCATCGAAACCGCTACGAAACTTTCGAGGATCTCTACTCCTATTGTTACCGAGTTGCGTCTACAGTTGGATTGGTTTGTATCGAAATCTACGGCTACTCAGAATTGGAAGCCCGAGAATTTTCTGAAGCATGGGGGATTTTCATGCAATTGACAAATATCATCCGAGATGTTGCAGAGGACGCAGAGCGAGACCGAATTTACCTCCCCATGGAGGATTTGCGGAGATATGGAATTAGCGAGGACGATGTAAAGAGCGGGGCCGAATTACTAAATCACCCAGGTTGGAAGCCGTTCGTTGAAGAATACATAGAAAAAGCCGAAAGTTATCGAGATAAGGCATTCAAACTGCTTCCATTATTGGATAGACAATCTCGATATTCGCCGGCAGCAATGATGGCATTTTACGAATCCATCCTAAAGAAAATAGGCAAGAAGGATGGTGACGTATTTACAGAGCGTGTACAATTATCAAAAGCGGAAAAAATCTCTCTAGCCGCATATGTATACGCGAGATATCGCTTCCTTGCCCTCTGAGCAAGAAGCGGCTTTGAAAGGGCAAGACAAAAGGGAAGATTATCGGGCATAGCAATTCGGAGGGATATTAATGAGGGTGGCAATACTTCTTGAGGAGCGTTGTAAACCTAACAGCAACGCATTTGCATATTTGAAGAAATATTCCGAAATGTGTGATAGAGATTGCATTCAAGTAAATGGGAATAAATGTAGAATTCTTGAAACTGCTTGCCCTGTGTGCTTCACCAGAGCTAAACACTGTCCCGATGATGCAGTGAAAATCATCAATTTACCAGAAGAATTAGACACCGATCTAACACATAGTTATGGGGAAAATTCATTCAAATTATTTCGGCTACCTTCTCCTAAACAGGAGCAAATTGTTGGTATTCTAGGACCTAACGGAATTGGGAAATCCACTGCAGTAAATTTGCTATCGGGTTCATTTACGCCTAATCTTGGGGATTGGAGAAATCCAAGCCCACAATGGGAAGATGTAATCACAACCTTTCCCAGAGGCGAGTTAAGAGATTATCTCGGACTTGTTGCAGAGGAAGAAGTAAGAATTGCCGTAAAACCACAGTACATCGATAAGCTTCCCAAAATCTTTCAAGGAAAGGTACTAGATTTACTCGAAAGAGTTGACGAAAGAAACGAGGTGCCTCATTTTAGTACGATAATGGGAATCGACCATATTTTGGAAAGGAATCTTGATGCCCTGTCTGGTGGTGAATTACAACGTGTTGCAATTTGTGCAACACTTCTGAAAGAAGCCGACGTGTACTTTTTCGATGAGCCCTCTTCTTACCTGGATATTTATGAAAGAATGAGGATGGTAGGAGTTATCAGAGAATTAGCAGAGAAGGGGAACAGAGTTCTGGTCGTGGAACACGATTTGGCAATTCTTGATGTTCTGTGCGATTTAATTCACGTAATATACGGTGATCGATCCGCTTATGGGATTTTCACACCTCCTAGAACTACTAGGACTGCAATAAACGCATATTTAGACGGTTATCTTCCCGAAGAAAACATTCGTATTCGAGATAAGCCAATCAAATTCCTCAGAGGACGCGATAGAGGAATGGATGTTGGAACTCCAATATTGCAATGGGGAGATATGCAGAAAAAATTAGGCGATTTCGAACTAAAAACTGGAAATGGAGAAGTTCGTAGCGCCGAAGTTGTTGGTGTTGTCGGACCTAATGCGACTGGGAAGACTACGATGGTCAAGATGATTGCCGGGGAGTTAGAACCAGATCAAGGATGGTGCACAATGGAAGCTACCATATCTTACAAACCACAGCACGTTAATACCGATTTTGATGGTAGCGTTCAAGACTGGCTTGATACAGAACTTGGAGCGAAATGGCGTAGCGGTGAATTTCACACTCAAGTTGTAAGGCCGTTACAAGTCGACCAATTGTTACAACTACGCGCCAAGAAGTTGTCTGGGGGCGAGTTACAGGCTGTTAGCATTGTAATTTGCCTTGGAAAAGAAGCCGACTTATACCTCCTAGACGAGCCGAGTGCTCACTTAGACGCAAATGCAAGAATGGAGGCTGCAAAAGCAATCAGAAGGACTATGGAAAGTAATGAAAAAGCTGCGATGGTAATAGACCATGACATTTACTTCATTGATATTGTCTCAGATTCATTATTAGTTTTCAATGGATTAGGTGGCTCATATGGTAATGCAGAAGGGCCTATGTCTGCCAGGAAGGGAATGAATAAATTCCTAAAAGATGTTGAAGTTACTTTTCGTAGAGACCACGAATCACATAGACCTAGAATAAACAAGCCAGGTAGTCGCAAAGATCGTGAACAAAAGGCTAGCGGAGAATATTTCTATCTTGAATAGTGTTTGAAGGAACCTTCTGGACCATTGGATTCTTGAATGGTCGACAAAACCGCCAGACCATGTCTGATGATGAGTCGGAAGATGTCGGAGAGAAAGAAGAACTCGAAGATGACATGGCTATGCTTGAGGCAAAGGTCGCTGAACTTGAGAAGGAATTACAGTACTCTCAAGCTGAGACTGCTAACGCTAGGCAAAGAGGGCTGAGGGATAGAGCCGAAGCAATACGATTCGGAGCCGCCGGATTGGCCTCTCGAATTATACCGGCAATCGATTCCTTGGAGAAAGCAATAGCAAATGAAAATAGTGACAATGAGGCAATCGCAGATGGTGTAAAGATGACTCTTGATTCTCTGAAGAGAGCCCTTGAATCCGAAGGCGTCACTATTCTAGAGACAACTGGTAAGGTATTCGACCCAACACAAATGGAAGCAATCGCTACTGTTCCAGTACAAGATGGTCAAGAATCCGGTGAGGTTGTTGAAGAAATTGAATCGGGATATATGCTGCATGACAGGGTTCTGAGACCTGCGAAAGTAATAGTCACCAGTGAATAAATTTAGTTCTAATTCCAGAAGTTAATTTATACATTAATTTATATCAAAAATCGAATCGCCTGAAGAATATGCACAAGGTCTCGAGTAAATTTGCAAAAATCAATTGTTTCTGGCTGCTAGCAGTGTTACTATTGAGTACATCCTCACCTTTTGTACAAGCACAAAATGAAACTACTCCCGAAGAAGAAAACAGAACTTTTCAATACCACACAATTGCATCTTTGGGAGATAGCACCCTAGGTTCTGACCCTTCTGGCTACAGAGGCCCATTTGCAAGTGTGCACGCTGCTAATTTGATGGATTTAGATTATTATGAAGGCGCAGTTGGAGGAGACCGATCTTGGACTCTTATTGACGCAGGAAGGCACACAACAATAGCCGAAAATTATGGAAATGGCACATTGGTAACCATGATGGTGGGTGCTTGGGACTTTATCGACTCTGATGTTGAGATTATTACTGGCGATTATTCCTTCATCGATGAATTGGATGAAAACATAACAATCATCCTTGATACTTTGGTAGCCTCGGAGATAGACGTACTAGTATGGAATTTACCTAATATGTCATTTCTGCCTTTTTTGACACAAATTTTTCCCACAGAACTTCACCATTATTTCACTGAAGCCAGTAATGAGTGGGCAATACGGCTTAACCAAATCGCAGAAAGATATGGCGATGATGTGCAAGTTTTCGATTTGATGACCGCCTCTGACGACCTATTGCAAAATAAATCCGCTAGAATGATTTTAGGTAACGAGGTAACTAGCCCACCGATGGTGTGTGCAAAAAATTGCATAATGGTTGATTCTCTGCACCCCACTTCAGTTGGGCAAGGACTGTTAGCTAACTACATGATGGATGCAATAAATGAAAAATTCCCTTCTCCTAATGGCACTTACCCTCTTCTTTCTGAAGAAGAATTACTTTCTCTGACAACACTAACAAACAACACAGATGAAGATTCGACGGAGCCCGCCTCGATTTTTATTGAAGGAGAGATAACGGAAGAGTGCTTCGATTGGGCTGAGTCCACATATCGAGATATGTACGTGACCATAACAATTGACAGCGAATATATCCCCATACCAAGTTACGTTGGATTCAACACCGAATTATGCAGGCAATCTACGCATGTTATGTACTCAGGAGAGGAGGCGATTCACGTGGTATCAAATGTGGAAAACATGCTCACCTTGAATCACTTTTTTGAGATTTGGGGAGAAAATCTGAGTGCCACCACGTTACTCTACAAAGACACATCGGATGGAGGGGAGATAACCTTAGATGTAAACGGAGTAAGATATGAAGGAGATTGGTCAGCCATACCTTTGGAGGGTGTGATTTCTCTAGACATTGTATACACATCCCCTCCTGTAATGACTGTTGAAGAAGATATGGAAGATGATTCATTACCCGGTTTCTCCATGGTTTTGGTTTTGGCATCTACATTACTGGCAATGGCTGTAATTCGAAGGAGATAATATAATTCATGTATTCTGAATTTAATAGGAGGATAGAATGAATATGAATGATAGATTAAGTAAAATTGCAACAATAATAATTGTCTGTTCAATGCTATTTTCTGGATGTACAAGTGAGTCGGGTGATGGAATCGAAAATGATTCAGACGACATAAACGATATTCCTGAATTAGAACCAGAACCAGAAGATATTCTGGAAATAAATGGCAATGATTTCTGTGATCTTACCAATCAAATCCACTGTATGCTACCCTTTCCATCTGGGTTTTTCCTAGATGCGGATGAATCTCAAATCACGGATTATAGATTAAACATCACAGGGGAGGCAATACCCGATACAAACTCTGCTCAATCAGAAAATATGGTAATTTTGGATAGACTCGATGGTTTTAGCCCATCTACTCAAATATTTACCGCTTTTTCATCTATTCCAAATATAAGCGAAATGGCAGACCAATTCAACATATCCCCATCAATAGAAATTAATCATTCGAGCATTTTAATGAATTTAGATACTGGAGAATTTATTCACCACTGGATCGAGTTAGACGCCAGAGCGAAGGATGGTGAAGACACACTCATTTTCGTAAGGACGTTGCAAGGACTGGATCATGACGCAGCATACGCAGTTGCATTCAGGAATCTAGTCGATATTAATGGAGAGGAGATTCAACCTGAAGATGGATTTTTAGCATTAAGAGATAATCAGACTACTGATTCCATTCAAATTGAAAATCAAAGAGAGGATTACGAATATCTATTCGAAAAACTAGAACAATCTGGGGTGCCTAGAAGTAACTTACAATCAGCATGGTGGTTTCACACAGCATCAACTAAATCTATTCTCAAGGATTTGTTTTCAATAAGAGATGATGCTGAGAACAGATTGGGCGATGTGGGTATAGGTTGTACAATCACGAATGTTATGGAAGACTATGGTGAGGACAACACCACCCTCAGAGTTATTCAAGGAACAGTAACAACTCCTCAATACATGCAAACAGAGTACGCAAGATCGCCAATGGTGAGGAATGAAGATGGAGACCCTATTTTTGTTGAAAATAGAGAAATTGATTTCAGTATGATGATTCCAAAATCTCTGGCTGAAAATAATACATCAGGACCTATATCTGTCTTCGGTCATGGACTTTTTGGAGATAGTGATGCATATGTCAAAAATGGTAGGGCCATAGCTAATGAATATCAAACCGTTTTACTCGCTACAGATTTCAAAGGATGGAGTTCTGACGGCGATGAGGACGCCATGACCTTTGCATTAATGGATTTGAAGGAATTCCAATATCAACAAGAAAGGCAAATGCAGGCGGTGATTAATCATCTAGCTATGATTAGAACTATCGCAGGAGGCCAATGTGATGAAGAATATTTCAAACATAATGGTACCATCTTAATTGATTATGAAACAATAAATTACATCGGAATCTCTCTTGGTGGATTACGTGGACCTTCTCTTCTTTCAATTATCCCAGAGTTAGAATGGGGAGTACTCTGGGTTGGTGGGACCTCTTTTTCTCATCAGGTAGAGAGGTCGACACACTACGGTTCTGAAGAATTCCCAAGTGTATTCTACCAGCTCCTTTCCAGTGACCTATCCTTACCCTCAAGAATGGATAGAGCGATATGTATAGCACTTCTTCAATCGATATGGGATTCTACTGATGGAGAGACATTCCTACCATACAGAGAAAATGGCTTTGAAGATTTATTGAAGCCATTTGATATGTTTTATCTGACATCGATGATGGATGCACAAGTAACCACCTTATCCGCTGATCGAGCCGTTAGAACTGGAAATGTTCCTGTGATTAACGGGTCAGCATATCATCCGTTTGGAGTGATGGCAATTGAAGGTCCGATAGATGGTTCTGCAGCGGCTTATTTTGATGGTGATTTTCCTCCATTGCCAACTGGAAATACAAATGGACCAATGTGGCATCACTCTTTAGCGCACAATCTAGTATTAGAAGTACCAGAAGCAAAAATGATGGCTTATGGATATCTTTTATCCGGCACTTTGGTCGACTATTGCAACCCTAAATGCACTTTTGAGGGTGACTGGTGATTAGCCTACAGGCTCGCCACCTTCTCCCATGAAGGCTAATCGATGCAGACCGTTTGTTTCTATAAGGTGCTCAAGAACTGGCATGGGAATTAATGTCCCTAAGACTTCTCGAATTGCATCTTGATCCCCGATGGTGCTAAGCATTCTGGCAGTCTCCCTGACCCTCCAGCCCTCAAAGCGTTCACGTTGTTCTAGAGGAAGTAGGACCACTTCCCAGCCAGATGCTGTGTACAACTCCGCTGTACCCATATCAGTAGTAACCAATACACCCGCTTTTCCATGATATCGACTGGCATGAGTTACCCAATTTGGTGGATCGTCGATATCGGGAATTGAATAAATCACATAATTTCCAATGGCGTTTGATATAGCCCAAGTTTCAATCATCTGACTTCTTTCTTCATGGGTCCAAGGATTTCGCAAATTTTGAGGACGGTTAGAAGACCCTATTGCAATAATCAGAGGCGCCTTTGGATTGTTTGTATTTCTCCACTTCGACGCCGATTCTAGCATATACTCGTGACCAAGATGAAATGGCTGAAACCTACCTAGTACCACAACCCCTGAATCGGGTTCGCTGTCGGGAGGATTGGGTTCCAATGGCAAGTCACTCATGCTATAGCCTCCGCCAATTTTTCCCCATCCAAAAGCCATTCTTCTGGTTCTAAATATTCTCGGCCGATTAACAAACTCAGACCTTCTTCTCTTGATAATTCGATGAAATCAAAAAGGCTCTCTGTCAACGATTTATGAGATTCCATTGTGGGTAGAATACGAGGGTCTTCGTCAGGATTCAAAGTATCCCCAAGTTGCTCTCTCCTTTTCATCCAATCTAGGATGACTGACTCCGAGTATGATTGTCTATCTTTAGTAGAGAGATTAGAGGTTAGTCTCTGCCAAACATCTGCATTTAGGAATTCATCTGTGTCCTCAAACCTCTCCTCAATAGTTGGTTCGATGTAGAGGAACAATCTACCGTCCCAGCACCTCCATTCAGCAACGCTGGACCAATCACAAAGAATCAATGAGGATGCTGCATCTAGGTTGTCACTGGATTTGTCCGCCCATTCCAAAAAGTCACCTTCGATATCAACGGAAAAGCCCCGGTGGAAACGAGGATCGCCCGCCGGCCTCTCGTCCCCAAGGCGTCCGCTCTCAAAGGCCAGTACAAGTTGCTCTATACTCATTGAGCGTAATCGATTGAGAGCATTGGAGTCAATCAGTCGAAGAATTACGTCGACCATTGTCTCACCCCAACCTACCCTGTGAGTCGCCTATCATCAATCCTCGCTTCCCGTCTTTTACGGTTAATCGCTACATCGAATTGAAGAACTCTGCCCTAGCGCATAGAATCACCCACTACGAGGGTAGGAGTGTTCGTCATGGCTACCATTGATGAGCAAATCAAGTCTCTTGAAGAAGAGATTTCAAAAACAAAATACAACAAAGCCACTCAAGGGCATATTGGGAAATTAAAAGCAAAAATTGCAGCACTTAGAGAAAGACAAGAGAAAGCACAGGCTCACGCCAAATCAAGTGGTGGAGGACCTGGATTCGAAGTAAAGAAATCAGGAGATGCTTCGGTCGCTCTAGTCGGATTCCCTAGTGTAGGAAAATCTAGTTTAATTTCACAATTAACAGATGTTGAGTCGGATACGGGTAACTTTGCATTCACCACCTTAACCTGTATTCCAGGAGTACTACATCATCGAGGTGCTACAATCCAAATTCTTGACCTTCCAGGTCTAATTAAGGGCGCTGCTGAAGGAAAAGGAAGAGGGCGAGAAATTCTCAATGTCATTCGAAGCTGTGACATGGTGTTGTATGTTGTAGATCCTTTCCAAGATTCACATTTTGATATTCTAGACATGGAACTGTGGAGATCAGGGATGAGGTTGAATCAGCCCAAACCTCAGGTTTTCGTCGATAGGACCGAAAGAGGAGGAATTGTAGTACGTTCGACCCTTGAACAAACCAATCTAACCGAAGAGGAGATTCAAGCTATAATTCGGAGCTTTGGGATTGTTTCAGCAAACGTCACTCTCAGAACCGATGTAACGGATGATCACATCGTAGACACACTTGCAGGGAATCGAATCTACTCCGATGCCGTTGTGGTTCTAAACAAGGTTGATCTCGCCACAGATAAGGACCTCAAGAAATCTAGAGATATGTTACCGAAAGATTGGCCTGTATTGCCCGTTTCGGCAAAAACAGGTCAAGGTATTGAGGAAATGAAGGACTTCATTTTCGATAACCTACACTTCATGTCAATTTATCTCAAACCACAAGGACAAGATGCGGATTTAGTCGAACCACTTATCGTCAAGGACACCTCCACAGTCAGAGATGTTTGTGTCAAATTACATCGAGATTTTGAGAGGAAATTTCGCTATGCTAGAGTAAAGGGCCCGAGTGCAAAATTCGATTGGCAAAGAGTGGGCCTAGACCATCTATTGAAGGATGAAGATTTGTTGACAATTATTGTGAGAAAGTGATTTTTCTACCAAATTAACAGTTCATCGCTTGCGAATCATTCACCTACATGATTCTCTACCGGGTGTCGTGGAAGAATCCGGAGACCTGCTACCTCGAGCAGAAATTAGGGCGGTTTTCAATCACCTAAGAGTCAGAGCAGTGCTACTTGTTGGGGTGTTCTTCTTTGCGTTTATTATCGGTTATCCAATAGCAGAATGGATGATTGAAATTCTACTAGATGCCGAGGGTTATCGTCCAATTGGTGTTGAGATTATAGTCCTCCAACCCATGGAAATTATTCTTCTAAAACTCAGAATTGCGAGCCAAATTGCACTCTTTGCATTCGCTGTCACATTAGTGTGCGATCTTGCATTGAATGGTCGAAAAATAATCGCCGAAGGAAAGCGAATTGCGATTGAGTCTAGTACAGGAGGATATGCAAAACTTAGTTTCGCGATTTTGAGTATATTATTTCTAGGAACACTAGGATTTGTTTATGCGCATGAGGTACTTATCCCATTTTTGTTAGATTATCTAGCACAAGATGCTAGCACGACCGGATTAGATTCGACTTGGCAATTACGATCTTGGATAGGATTCATCATAGGACTATACATAGGTTCGATAGTAAGTTTTCAAATTCCATTAGTTATTGTTATGCTGATTAGAGCAGGAATATTAGATCGGAATATCGTAACCGATAACCGTTCATTTCTGTGGTTTGGAGCGGCTGTGTTTGGTGCCTTTGTCTCACCGCCAGACCCACTCTCAATGTTCCTAATCGGCGGTCCTATGCTAGTTATTCTAGAGATTGCTCTATTGCTAGAGCGAATCACCAGTCGTAATTAGCTCAGAGGTCGATTCCACGGTTTCGTGCATCTTCTTCCATGGCGTCCTTTCGACCTTCATCTACGTCGACCCATCGCATCATTACAGTACCGATAAGGATAAGCATCGCAATCGAAAGAATCCCAACTCTACTATCGAACATCACTGTCATTAAGCCATAGAGTAGTGGGCCGATGAATGCAGCCACCTTTCCAAAGAAGCCGAAGAATCCAAAGAATTCTGCACTTCTAGATTCTGGAACCATCTGACCAAAGAGACTCCTAGCAAGACCTTGAGAGCCCCCAAGTAAGGTACCCATTGCCCCACCAAGGATTAGGAATTGTAAGCCAACTGAAAGGCCCAAAGGTTCCCAAACATTACTTCTTACTGCTTTAGGAATGAAATCCAATTCACCATCTCCAAGGTTAGTTGGATGATCAATACCAACAACGCTATTCCCTCCATTTTCACTAATTGAAAACCGAGTTTCCTCAAAGGAGACCATCAGCGCTTGAACAGAGGCGGCATCAAGAGCGCCTAAATTCAATGTGACCGACTCAGCGTCTTCATTGAAACCAGCCCATTTGTAAATTACAGAATCACCGTAATCCTCGTCTACAATTGCTATACCATAAGTGGATAGAGTGTCTGACGCCCAGAGTTGCTCATCGTCTCCTTCCTCAACAGCGATAGGAGTTCCGTGTAGGTCTGCATGTGGCGTGTAATGCCACTCACCGTCAACTTCCTCGATTTGTACTTGGTAATCGGAATGTTCTGAGTATTCTAAAGGAGCAAAGGAAAGTGCGGCAAAACATAACACAACCCAGCCTACTAAAGCCACATTTAGTGCCGGTTTTGTGCCAATACCTTTCGCGAGATAGGTAAAGGCAATTGCAGAAGGAGCACCGACAAATTGAATCACTACTATAGTGATTATCAGATCGATAGTAGTGATTCCCAATACTGTAGTTCCGAAAATACCACCGAGTGCGGTTACACTGTTTATTCCATCAATGAAGAAGAAATATGCGAGCATATAGATGAATAAAGTGCGGAATTTATGTACCTCTGAAATGGTCTTCCGAATTTCTGTCAAAGCCATCGTTGCAGACTCTCTAAAGCCCAAAGCAGGCATTTCATCCTTGATAGGAGGCTCCGGAACCCACTTGAATGTCAACAAAGCAAATCCATACCACCAAGCTGCTGATGAGGCCATAACAAACGGAATGACCCAATCACCTGTCAGCGCAAGTACCATGCCTAGGTGAACAATTAGTAACAATCCACCTCCGAGATAACCATAGGCAAATGCGAGATTAGATATCCGATCCATCTCATCATCGGTACCTATGTGCGGTAGTAATGCGTTGTAGAATACACCTGCACCATTCAGACCAATATTAGCAAACATAAAACAGACCATCAACCATAACCATTGAGTATCAACTGGTAACAATGGAGCAAACGCTAGCAGTAATGTACCACCGGCTCCTACGTATGTTAGAATTCTAAGCCACCACATCTTGATTCTACGACGATCTGCAATTACTCCTAATGAGGGGCTGACTACTGCCACCATTAGAGTCCCTATTGCTACTGACAGAGACCAAACTGCATCTCCTTCCATCTCTATTGAACCGATTTCAGTCGTCAAACCATTGGCTTTCAAGAAAAGATATGCATACCATGCAGGCAATACTGCGACGGTTACAGAGGTCTCAAAAGCGGACTTCCCCCAATCATAGAATGCATATCCTCGTACTGCTTGTGGGTCTGATTGTTTATCCAATTCTACTGTCTCTGACACATCCTCACCTACTCTCGCGGCGATGTATCGGGGTATGAGCATTAGGGCGGCATAACTAGTGGACAAAACCGCTTATTCAATACCTCCCGAGTGCTCGCCAGCATGTGTCTCCAGACTCGACTTGGGTCCGTCCAACGGAGAATTCTGTTGAAGCCTTAGAACATGGTATGAGATTTGTCGATGGTGTTGAACTAGACTTACGGCTAAGCACAGATGGCGAATTGATGCTCTGGCATGACGATCTATTCGAAGAGAAGTTGCCAAAAAACCAAAGATGCCCTGAGCTTATGCATAGTGAAGAAATCGCGGCTAAAGGAGTAAACAGATTCGATGATTTACTCGCCAGTTCAGAATTTACTGAATTATGGAAAAGTTCCTCTAAAAGTGTCAATATCGAATTGAAAGTACCTCATCCAGTTTCAAAAATTTCGGACCATACAAACCATCTTGCGTCGATGATGACTAAGGTAGAGGATTCGTTGGAATATCTTGAGTTGCCTAAGCGTTCGACAATGATTTACGGATTTTCTCCTCAAATTGCAGAGGCTGTCAAGAAAAGCGGAGTTACACTTCCAAATACTCAGTTATCTCCACATCTGAGGTCTTGGGGTAAATCCAAGATAAAACGATTGATTGGTTCACCGAATTTTGTTTCAAATTCTGTTTCGGGACTAATCAAAGATCGCAGACGAAAGGGTATGCCAGTGGTGGGAATGGCCCTACACTACCTGCATGGATGGGAGAGGTTCATTCATCCCGGGGCACCAGTATCTCTTACCGGTAAAGGACTCAACCGTTTATTCAGAGTTAGTCAAGAAATGGGATTGCATGTTTGGCCTGCACCTCTAAAACTTGAGGAAATTATGTTGGATGCTGGAATTACTTTAATTTCTGATTTAATCGATCCAACTATCCATAGTTTGCCGAACGGAAATGTTCGTTGGCCTCGACCGGCTAGCCAACCTTTGGATGAAGAATGGAAAAAGGTACTGAACTCTGCTGATGTGTTGGAAAGGCCGGACCTTCTGTTGGAGGCTGCAAGTTCCCTACCAATGTGGCATGAAATGCCAGATAGTGTTCGAAAGGATGCTATAATTTCTGATGCCGAAAAATGGAATTGGTCCGGAAGCCCCGAGTCATGGGTCAATGATTTGCATGAAGGTAGACCCTGGGGGTGTGCTAGGCTGATCGGGCACCGAGGTTCTGGTGAAGGCCACTGACTGAACCGTCACTCTAGTCTTCGGTGTGGTTGGTTTCTAGGGATGTACTTAGGTCGGTAAATCGGAGTGCCCCTACCATCTCTTGCATTGCGCTCATCCATTATTTGTGCGCATATACCAGCAACCCTTGCCCATCCAAAGAATGTAGTGTAATACTCAGGTTTACGGAATCCAATAGCATGCAGTAGAGAACCACTACCCAAATCGACGTTGGGGTATGGATTCTTGATTTTGGGGTGCTCTTTCAGGATAGGCGGTACGACCTCTCGAAGGGTTTTGACAATGCGATAATTTTCATCATCAGGACAAACTTCTGCACCTAGTCCAATGAGCAATCTTGCTCTCGGGTCTTCTGCCCTTAGAACTCCGTGACCAAAACCGAATATTGGACGCTTTGCTGCTAATTCAGCCCGGACGAAAGCTTCGATTTCATCTGGGTCGTCGGTCCCAATTCTTTGTACAAATTCTAAACATGCTTGATTTGCGCGGCCGTGAAGCGGTCCAGAAAGTGCATTCATTGCAGATGCTATCGATGCGTAAACCGTTGCGCGACCACTAGCGACTGCCTTACCTGTAAATGTGGAAAGATTGCCTCCGCCATGGTCTAGATGTAGAATAAAGAAAAACCTCAGAACTCTATTCATCCTCTCTGCTTCATCACCAGTCATCCCCAACATGTGGACAAAATTCTCGACCAAACCAAGTTCTGGTTTACTCGGTTGAAGATTTTCTTTCTTCCCGCCCCTCATAAGGAAAATTCGCGCCATCAATTCTGGCATTCGAGCGATTAGGTTCATCGAATCCGTACGCACATCGCCGGTAGTATCTGCTGCTCCTAAAGCCATTATTCCCATGGATAGCCAATCCATAGGATGACCGCTACCTGGTGTTAGAGATTCTAGAACACGGAGAGCGCCGGTTGGTATTTCCATAGCTCTGTGAGCGAGTTCTGTACGGAACGCTTCGGATTCTTCTTCGGTTGGTAATCTCTTGTGCATTAGAAGGTAGATTACATCCTCTTCTTCGAGATTAGCTAGGTCCTCTACAGGATAACCTACGTAGTGAACTCCTTCTATCGGATCGACGAATGAGGTCTTGCAAGTACCTACTGGAATACCACGCATTCCACTATCTAGATGTGCCTCTGTAATTGTAAACAAAGAGTCCTCATCAGTCACCCCATCACCCTCCTATCAATTACTCTCGGCGGGGAACCCGTCATAATCTCTGCGTCCTTGGGAGTAAGAGAGTGAGAGGCTATGAATAGGGACAAACCAAAGCCTCATGATTCACAATTGATGGCTTGGAATGAACTGGATGAAACTCAAAAAAACCTGTTTATTGAAGGGTGTGGCCTATTCGACGAGGGTAAATTTTGGCATGCACATGAATCCTGGGAAGACCTTTGGAAATCACTCAAGCCACTCGAGAAAAAAGTCGAGACTGATGCGGTGCAAGGAATAATTCAAATTGCTGCTTTATTGTATAATTATGAAAGAAAAAAAATTCGAGGTGTCGTAAATATGGCTTCTAAATTACTTACTCGATTGTCGGGGATAGAACACGGTATTTGGGGTGTTGATGTTGCTGCATTACGTGTGTCGCTGATTCCATTCATCCGAGACGCCTCTGAAAATAGCCCTAAATGGAATTTAGAAACCACTTCTGTGCGTATCGATTTGGAATAATAAGTAACATTTACTAAATTGAGTTATTTTCCTACAGGAACGGTATTAGAATTAGATTCTTGCCGGCCAACGATGGCTGGTTGGCGTGAGGCACTGGATGGTCTTGATGAAGATCACAGACTTATGCTCGAAGGGGGATCTCTTAGTCAGTTATTTCTAAGGTATCCGTTGACTATCTGCCACCCTATTTTTGTTGGAACTCTTTACGGAATTCTTGCTAGCCTTACTCTAATTGCCCCTTTTGCTTATGCAGGGTATCAAGATTCTACTAGTTTGGAGAGCATGGCGGTTGATTGGGGGACAATTAGCCTAATCTTTTGCGCAATGACTGCTAGTCTCGGAGGTTTTTCTTTACTGATTTCTAGTTTGTTCAAGCGCCCACCTATAAGACTTGAAAATCGTCGACGTTATCTTTTCCCAATACCTTTCATTGGTCTGCTTCTATTGACTTGGGCAATGATTGGAGAGGCGCCCGATTTTATTGGTAATCTTGGATGGTTCTTAGCAATTTTACCGGGTCCCCTGTACATTCACCTGTCCTATGCTCCTAGATGGAGGATGCTTGATCGAATAGATCGTGATCTAGATCCGTTTGATGGAATGAAGAGAACAATTGCTCCAGATAATTCCCCCGACCCTGATGAATTAGATGATGAAGATCTAGACGAGGTTGTCTCAGAAGCATAGATCTACAACTAAAATCAGTCAAGTTTGATGTAATTTACTTGAGCCACTGCTACAAGATTATTTTCAGAATCATATAGTTCCGCTTCTGATAGACTCATCGTTCTTCCAGCCTTGATTACCCTTGCAACACATCGAACATCTGTATTGCAAGGTCTTAGGAATCTAATGTTAAAGTCAGTAGTGGCGACTTTTGCTTCGGAACCAATCTTGGTTAGAATCGCCCAACAAGTTACGGTATCGGCAATTGTTGCGAGTAAACCACCGTGAAATGTCTCGTAAATTCCATCCCACTTCTTGGCACGAGGAACATGACCTTCGCATTCCCCCTCATCAAGACGGAGTATTTCCATTTGTAACGTCTCAATAATGGGTACAGAGTGTATTCTTTTCATCATAGAATCGATTTCATTTTGGGACAGACTAGACGTTTCAACCATTTGAACACCTCAAATTAAACCAAGATTTTTTCCCACATATTCAAAGATTCTTAGAACCTGATCTAAGTCATCTCGGGTTAAACCAGCGGACATTTGAGTTCTAACTCTAGCCTTATCTCTAGCGACCATAGGGAACGTGATTGCACCAGCCATTACACCTTCTTGCGCTAGAGATTGAGAAAGTGATTTGGCGTTTGCAGATTCACCACACATCACTGGAATAATCGGTGTCTCAGATAGTCCAGTATCAAATCCTAATGATTGTAATTCTTCTCTGAAATAATTTGTATTTTGCCAAAGTCTTGCGTGGTGTTCTGGTTCTGCCATCAAAACCTCAACCGCTGCCTTTTGGGCCGCTGCAACACCCGGAGGCTGACTACCGGAGAGTAACCAAGAACGAGAATGGTTGAGTGCATGTGTCCGAACATCCTCAGAACCTGCAACGATTCCTCCCTGAACTCCAAGTGCTTTGGAAAATGAGCCAACCTCAAAATCAACCTTACCTTGTAATTTGAAGTGGTCGACAATACCAGCTCCGCCTTCCCCTAGAACTCCCTCTCCATGACAATCATCAACGAATACCATTGCACCGTGTTCTTCGGCGAGAGAAGAAATCTCATCTAATGGTGCAATATCTCCGTCCATTGAGAATACTCCATCGGTGATAATCAGTTTTCTATCGGCATTAGAATTCTCATTCAGGACTGCTTCCAATGCGCCCATATCGTTGTGAGAGTAAACCGCCCGTTGGGCTTTTGTTAATCGAACTCCATCGATAATTGAACCATGATTTAGTTCGTCACTAATTATTACGTCCTGTTTCCCCTGCACTAGTGTTGGAATTAATCCAACATTGGCTGTGTATCCAGCGGAGTAAATTAAGGATGCTTCAACACCCTTGAATTCAGCCACCTTTTGTTCTGCTTCTAAATGAATATCCATGGTGCCGGCTATAGCGCGAACAGAGCCGCTTCCTGCCCCGTATTTTTCGGTGGCTTCAATCATTGCCTGTACTATTTTTGGGTGGTTTGTCAAATTGAGATAGTTGTTAGCAGAGAGCATGATTGTTGATTTCCCATCCATTGTAACTCTTGGCTGATTAGCGGATTGGAGTGTCGGGGGATTCCATTCCAAACCCTGCTCTTTTAGCGCCTCGAAGCGCTCCTTCATCCATGAGGTGTCGCCGCTCACGTACCTGACAGGTCGGCGACCTTGATGATTTCATCGGAACGGCAGACTAACTCTATCGACGACTCTTTCAGCACTAGGCAACCTCCCAGTACATGGACAACCTAGCGCCCACTCTGACAATTCTTGGAACTGCGCAGGACGGTGGAGTGCCTCAAGCGGGATGTGGATGCTCAAATTGTATTGCAGCATTCGAAAACTCTCAAAGAGCTCGATTTCCGGTGTCTTTGGGAATTAGTGATAATGAGGGGGGAATGCACCTTATTGAAGCAACTCGGGCTCTGCCAGAACAATTGAAAATATGGGCAAATGCTTGTGGATTAGATAGCCCTGTAAGACCTGACTCGGTATTGCTAACTCACGCCCATTTAGGCCATATCGAAGGAATTGGTCAATTTGGAAAAGAAGCAATGGGTTGCCAAAATCTTAGACTTGTGGCTAGTGACTCAGTGATTTCAATTCTTCAAAAAAGAAATCTGATGCACCCATTTGTAAGAGCCGATTATACTTCAGAGGGCAAACCTAACTTAGAACAAGGAGGAGTTAGGTTTGATTTCATACCAGTTCCGCACAGAGATGATACTTCAGACACTCATGCGATTCTAATATCTGGGGAAAAGAAACGAGTTTTGTTTCTTCCTGATCATGATGATTGGGAACAAACATTGGAATCCGTTGGATATTCAAACCCAAATGATTGGTTTCAGGCTCTAGGTGCTACTCATGTTCTCCTAGATGCAACCTTTTGGAATGGAGATGAATTATCCGGTCGTGACATGACAGAAGTGCCACACCCCACGGTTGAAGACACACTTGAAAGAGTTCGGAATGGGGCATTGGGAGGTCCTGAAATAATACTGATTCACCTAAACCATACAAATCCACTCAACAATCCGGATAGCCCTCAATCTCGTCTGATTGGAGTCGCTGGTCACAGTATCGGTCGGAGAGGTTGGAGAATTGATTTGTAAGGTCAAATACTGATGCTTATTTGTAATGGGCTCAACGCAAGGCTATGCAACTGTCTGGGACAGTCACCAGTGGACTTGGGCGTGCTCATGTTTTCATGGCTCAGAGCCACTATCAAGAGCAATTCAAGACGGTATTAGGATCTGGTGCTTGGCCTGGAACTCTAAATGTAGATATTTTAGACGAAAATATCAGCACCTACAGAGAATTGAGAATCCTAGCAGGATTGGAAGAAGGTGAAACTTCAGCAAATATTGAATCAATTAGAATCGCTGGATTTGAGCGGGATGGTACGTCTTTTGGTGGTGCTACAGCCTTCCCTGCAAGCATTTCATCTGATGAGAAAAATTGGATAGAATGTGCGATTCTTATCCCTGATTTAACTCGACATACAAAAACAGCAGAGGTGATTTCGAGTGCTTTCCTGCGTGAAATATTACCTTGCTCTGATGACGAAATGGTTACTTTACGTCTAGGATGAGCCTCAGCCACTCTCTTTCCAAGATTGAACTATTTTCCATTCTTGCCAAGTTCAACCATTGCCTGTGAGCTCTCTTTCCCTCTGGTGGCATACTTATCCCCTCAATGATTTCTAGATTCTCAAACTTATGAGAAAATTCAGGGTGTCCAAGTGACCACAAAATGAGACCGTTGGCCGGCGCTAGCCCCAAGTCAAATGGTTCATTGGGATTGTCTAAAGCCAGTGTAATATCATCTAATCGAATATCCTTCTTTACAAATTTATGAAGCGCTGAAGCCATTCGACGGATTTGATTCCAGAGGAAAGAATCGGCAACTACCGTGAATCCCACCACACGACCGGCATCATCCTGCAAAGGTTTGCAGGATTCAATAATTCGAATCGGACTTCTATTGGAATCAAGTCTACAGAAATTGGTGAAATCGTGTTGGCCAACAAATAGATTACAGGCACTCTTTAACTCATCAAATTCTAGCTCTGTAGGCCAACCGGGAATCATATCGCAACGATAGACATAAAGCCGTTTTTCAGCAATTCTCGACCTTGTACCCTCAGGCACTCTACAAGCTCTCCAGACCACTAAGTCTTCTGGTAGATGATCATTTAATGCGGAAACCAATGAAGCCTCATCGATGATTTTAGCAATTTTCTTTGGAAGCAAAATTGTTGCCAAATTCATCCTTACGCTAACTCCTGAATCAGTCCTACTCGACATCTCGAGACATGACTCACTCCACCATCCTAATTTCTCAATAGCCCCCTTAATTTCACCTTGAACAGTTCGAACATCCGGTTGGATTTGTGAGCCGTGAAAGTTAGCACCGTGATAGCCAAAGGCGACCATCATAAGGTCGCTATCCACGCCGAACCCTCTTCACTCTTCTAGCCCAAGGTACTCAATTGCCTCTTCAGCAGAGGAAAATCCTAGACCTAGTAGTGCAAAGGTAACTGCCTCAGAAATATACTGTCTGGCAATTGGTGCGCTTCTATCGAAGTTGGTCTTGAGATCTATTGCCTCAATTAACCCTCTTGCGGCCTCATAGAGGTGGAATGAGACATCAGTTTCGTCAGATTCCTTTCCAATTTCCACTAGCTTGTGTAGTTGTCTGACAGCCATTGGGATTCGGTCGAATTCTACCAAAGCGTTGGCATATGCAGCATTGTAATCCGCATTATCCGGAGCCATACTAGCCGCTCTACGGAAATATGCATTGATTTGACCCTCGTTAATCCGATCATTCCCCTTGTCATCGAGGTTCCCATTTTCTTGGATATCAAACAAAGCGGCTTCCGCCCAGCCGTGGTAACCGGCTGGGTCGTCAGGGTTAGAATCGATGTAACTCTCGAATACCCCCATAGCCCCAGCAAAGTCTCCGCCAGTAATCAGTTGAGCCGCCTGTGTAACTATCTCGTCTGCACTCATCTCTATCCCTCGTGTGACTCTCACTGTCATACCTGTTATGAACGGTGCGGCGTAGACCTTCCTGAATTGTCAGTGATTAGTTCAGTATACCCCACGAATGTTCGGCATTACCCCTAATCCACTCATAATCATCCATAGAACGCAAACCCTCCTCATCTAATATTGCAATCTTTTCTACCTCAAGGGGATATTCATTATAGGTCAAATGACTAACAAAACCAGCTCGTGTGGGCTGGTCAAAAACCCATCTTGCACGAGATGTTGCACGAACGTGGAGAGAGACTTGAGTCCTCCCATTCCATACTTTAATCTTGAATCTAGGGAGTAGATTACCTTGCTCGTCGCTTAGGGCATTTTCTCCTTCTTGACGTTCTAATTCGACAGTACAACGCTTGAAATTTTCAGTTCTATTTCTTTTTGCGTCATGGAATAATCCAGAACCAATATTCGGTGTACGGAAGAAATCACGCATTGACCAAGGTGTGTCATCTTTCATTGTAAATGAGGGTGATACGTGAGGCATGAACCAGTCGATATATGACCCATCGTCAAAATGTAACATCCCCCAAAACCAGGGTACGCTGGGTGCTTGTACCGTTACCTTCTGAATATATGCCGAACCCTCTACGTCATCCCCATCAATATTCAATTTTGCTTTCATACCATGCACTCTTTGAATATCATAACCCATATTCAAACCAAAGACATTATTCTTGTATTTCGCGGTACTTGGGCGCTCCCACCATGGAGTCATTTCCACGCTGAAATTTTTAGGGGCACCCTCTGACACTTTTTCTTGATCGCTAGATAGATTTAGCCAGAAAGAACGGCGACCAGTGCGTAATCCAAAAGAGAGGTCTTCAGAGGTCAAAGGAACTACTGCTCCGGCACCCTGCCCAGGCTCCCCTGCCTCTTCGGGCCAAAGTGGATGATTATCATCCACGGATGCCATTCGACATTCCTTCATTAGTAATGGCTCAAACATTTTTTCGCCGTCATACCACCATGCACAAACCATACCTGACATTACAGTACCGCCATCATCATCTACCAACATTGTTGCCTTTGGTATCCACCAGTGGCCGCTAACTCTGATCGCAGGAGTTTCCTTTGATGACCATAGTACCATCAATTGCCTCGACCGTTCTGGATGAATTGGATCTGGAACTAGAACCAATACCCACCACCACCACCAAGAAAGGCGATTGATTGGAGGTAGTACGTCAAAACGCCAAAATTTACTAAAGTCGCCCTCTATTTTTTCCATATTGAAGGTCACCCTATAACATCACATTATCTCTCGACGCTTGAATTGACTTTGTCCGAATATAATCATCAATGAAGTAATCAGTAACAATACAATTACTGATATTAGTCCTGAAATAAATGGACTTTCAGTTCCAAGTGTATGCGCAGGAGGATTCCAAAAAGCCGTTATTCCAGAGGGGAGATCGAAGGCGCTTGCGATTATGTGCATTTCAATGGTGTTTGGCCAAACAATTAGCACAATTGAGTCGATTAATTGTAAAGTCCAGTGAGATACTGAGAGTACTGGGATAAGTTCTGCACCGCCCAGTGTAAGTACCGCCATAACAAATTCATACACCCCAATAACCAGTGCAATGTACACACCATATCTTGAGGATAGGAGTCCGAGTGTATTGAAAATCGCCCCATAGGCTGCAAGAGCTAGGATAGTGGCGAAGGCTATACCTAACCAGACAATTACATCTTTCAATCTAAATATCGAATCACCAGGTCCTAGTGAGGCAGTAACCAACCCCATCATGAGTGACATAATTAGGACAAAGCCACCAGCGACTACAAGATATCCAAGAATTCTGTAGGTGATGAATTCTCCGCGGTGAATCGGCTTGGAAAGAAGATAGTGTAGAGTACCATTCTCTGTTTCGTCTCTAACTAATCCCAAGGCTAGGAAGAGCGGTAAGAAGATTCCAAGAATCATAACAAAGGCGATTTTTCCAGTGCCGATGATGAAGGCACGATGTGCATCCTCATATGCCAGATTTTCTTCGCTTGGATCCTCGTCCACATTATCGTCCGGTATTATTGCCACAATATTTCCGTTCGAATCAGCAATCCATTCAACATCACAATCAACACCATTCCCATTACGATCCGAGTCATGGTTTGGTTCCCAGCTCCACCAAACAAAATCCGGCGGAGTCTCCTCTGGCCAACCAATTCTCAAACAGTCACCATCGTCATCGAAACCGTTTATTTTATTCGGGTCTCCAGTCCAATCGATATCATCCTCGTCGATGTAATTTGAAGCGGGCTCAGGTTCAACATCGAATGAGTCTTCCATATACCCCCAAGCTGCATATCCCTCCTCCACTCGGAATGTACCATTACCAACGAATGATGCGTCATGAACTACTATTCTGTTCACATCCATTCTACATCCTTCACCCCAATCTAACCAGAAGTCTTCGAAGAGTTCTCCATCTGGACAGGGTTCTAAAGAATCGACTTCGAGAACTCCACCTCCTCCGATTTGAGAATCGTCTAACCATGTATAGGTGAACATACCAGTGGCAGAACGCCAAGTATGGTTACCTGAATAAAGGCCAACGCTACCCCACTCGAATGAGCCTTCTTCCACGAATTCCCCTGAGCCTGGGAACGAAAAACGATCGAATGGATCTGAACCATACTTGAATTCCTGACCTGCTGGGTAACCATCTCCGTCCCAATCATGAGCATCACCATCGTTATCGATTGGTTCCCAACCGTCTCTAATTCCTCCAATAAACAAGGCAAGCAAGGCAATAAGCAACAGGAAACCGACTGCCAAGACTACCCAGGTTGAGAGGCGATGTCTTAATTGACGGATTGTGAGTTCTGTAATTGCTCCAGCCTTCCTATCTAGCCTAGTCCATACAGTCTCTGCGAGACCTCTACCTTGTCTATCCATCATGAAGCATCACCTACAAGATACCCTAGTAAGGCCTCTAAATTATCATCAGGATTCTCGATAGAGGTGATTTTCAATCCGGAATCAACTATCACCCTTGGTAGTACTTCATGTGCCGCAGAAAGATCATTGGTCAAGACCTCCAACGCACCATCTTCTGCGAATCTAACTCCATATACTGGATCTTCAGGAACGAAGGATTCTGCAAGTTTTCTTGGATTTTCAGTACGAATCAATATTCTATGTGGATGTTTATCCAGCAAATCACGAATTGCATGAAGATTTCCTAGAGCTAGTAATCTCCCATTGTGAAGAATGACAATTTGCTCCGTAATTCTCTCAATTTCATCTAATATGTGACTTGAAACTAAGACTGTTTTTCCTTGGCTACCCAAATCACGAATTACGCTCATAATACTGGTTCTGGCTATTGGATCGCAACCATGTAACGGCTCATCGAGGATTATCAAATCTGGGTCATGAACCAAAGCATGAGCAATTTTCACTCTCTGTCTCATACCTTTGCTGTACTTGCCAATTTCTTTGTTTTGAACATCAGAAAGCCCGACGAAATCAAGTACGTGTGACGCTCTATCGCTCGCCTCTTCTCGAGTCATACCATGTAGACGGGCTAAAGTGGAAACGAAGTCATGGCCAGTCATCCAATCATACAACTTTTCAGTTTCAGCAACATAACCCACTCTGCGATAAGGAGAGGTGCTAACCCAAGGGTCCACGCCAAACAGACGAACATTTCCGCTACTGGGTTTTAACCGCCCCATTAGTAGTTTGAAAAGAGTAGATTTCCCTGCACCGTTTGGTCCTAGAATACCTGTAACTCCTCCATCTATTGCTAGAGATACATCATTTATTCCAATGACTTGGCCATACCATTTTGAGCATTTTTCCAGCAACACTGCTGGAGTGGCTTTGGTACTCATTCTCGAGTCACCTCCAGTGAACGTACTCTAGTTACGAGTAAACCAATTGAGGCGGCGTTGTAAAGTAAAATAGAGATAATCGATAATGCCAGTGAATGCTCATAATTTGCAGGAATCCCCACAAGCCATTGACCTAAGTGTGCAAGGGAATCGTACGGGCTCAAAATATAGAATACAGTAGTTTCAAAGATCAGTTCAATCATTAGAGCGACTACTTTAGTTCCAAAGATAATGGCTAGGAAGCCAATCGCGGCAAAGAAGCGACTCTGGCTAACGCTTGATAGAGCCATGCCGATTGAAGTGTAAGTAATAACCAATAGAATGCCTGCGATTAATCCGCCTAAGAATATTGGAAGTGTATCGATTAGGTAAGCCCAACCCTCTCCATTGAAAACAATTGCAGAAGTGTAGTATAGCATGTAAGAAAATACTATGACAAATCCAAGAACAACTGCAGATGATAGATATTTCATCGCGGTATAATCTGCTCTAGTTACAGGGCGTGAAAAGTAAATCGCGCTAGTTCCATTCTTTCTATCATCAGAGATCATTCCGCCAACCACTAATGCAGTTAGTAATGGCCACATACAGAGGTTTCTAGGGAAGTACCCCAAAACCTGACCCCATAGGTTGTATCGATTGACTCCCCACATACGATTTAGCCAATCAGAACCTTCCCCTCCGGAAATTGTGACCGAAAGGAAAATCATTGCAATTGGAGTTAGAGAGGTTAGGAAAATTACTAAGATTGAAAGTCGAACAAATGGATTATAGTGGCGATGACCTTTACCCCTGAATATACCGTATACATGGTGTCTAAATATAGCATAATTTCGAACCCAACGTGGACCTAGTTCTCCATTCCAAGGGCGATAAATTTGCTCGTAAAGAACACCCATAGAGGCTTTACGAGCAACGATTGCCTTGGCATCATCATCTCCATCACCAGCCCCGTAAGCGACTTCCATACGAGTCTGACCTAACTCGGTATCGGCTGGTGTTGAAGTTGGATTTTCCGGGAGTTCCTGATCTGGCAAGTTATCTGTGTTGGATTCTTCTGCAGACACCTTATTCACCTCCAGTATGTTCTGAAGTCATCAGTTCCGATGTCCCCTTCACTCTAGCTCCTAATTTGTCCATAATCAAGAGGAAAATATCTTCCAGATCTGGCTCATATTCCCTTAATTCTCTGATTTGGACTTCCGATTTAGCAGCAGTAGAGATGATTCTATCAATAGTGTTCTCATCCTCAATAGTTACCCTCATGACTCTACCCATTCGTCTAACTTTCAGGCCGTTCGAAATCAAGGCTTCCTCCATTTTTGAGGCACCTCCCCAAATTACTGCCTCTACCTCTTTCTCAATCTGATCTGCAAGGTCGGTAATTGGCCTATTGACGACAATTTGACCCTTGTGAATCAAAACAACTCTGTCACATACCTCCTGAACATCATCCATTACGTGACTCGACATCAGAACGGTGCCGCCCCCCTCGTCAACGGTTCTCCTAAGTGTATTCAGCATGAATTCCCTCGAGCGTTGATCAAGACCGTTAGTGGGTTCATCGCAGATTAGAATTTCTGGATCATGAACAATTGCGCAAGCCAGTTTTGTCGCTTGTTTCATTCCAGTACTGAATGATTCAATTTTCCGATATCTTTGGTCTCTGAGTCCTACGTATTCCAATACCTCATGGGCTCTCTGCATCGCTGCAGCAGGATTCATTCCGAGAAGTTCTCCAGCATATCTGACCTGATCAATTGCATTCAGATCTGGGTCTAGTGAGTCATATTCTGGCATATAGCCAATACTTGAACGAATAATGTCACCTTGAGTTTTGATATCATAGCCGAGAACGTTACCTTCTCCAGATGTTGTAGTAATCAATCCTAGAATGCACTTGAAGAATGTCGACTTACCTGCACCATTTGGACCTAAGATTCCAATCGCTCCTCGTGGAATTTGAACATCGACGTCGTCTAGGGCTAGGTGTGGACCGTACATCTTGCGTAAATTACGCGTCTCGATGACAAATCCTTCACTCAAGAAAACATCTCCAACTGAACGACTCCCTAGGGGAGTCGCCTTGATGTGAGGGCCTGAATCACTTGAATGAATCCCCGTCGCAATTGTAATTGCATCGTAGAATTACTACAATACTCCATCTCGAACCTTGACTGCAATGCCCTTGTCAAAGAAGGCCATATCGTCGGCTGTTGCATTCGCTACTCCATGGGCTACCAATTCACCTTTTGTACTAACAACCAAGCATGGTTGACCGACAATTAGGTGAGAATCGGCACCAAGAACGAAACCATGGATTACATTACGCCCTTTTCCAACAAATGGGATCGCATCATCCATCAATAAAACGCGGGGTATCCCTGGGTGATCTAACTCGCTCGATATTATCCCTTGCTCAAATGTATTCGGTGGTTTTGGATTCAATTCATGGAGTTTTTTTGCACCGGCCAAGGTTAGGGAAAGAGCGCCATCTGGTAAACGGGGAGATAGACAATGTATTCCTGCAAAGTTGACATTGACCATGCGGTCTGTACGAGACCGACGCGAGGTCATTTCATCAGATAATTTACAAACTTCTGAAGGTGAAATCCCACATAATAATGATAATTTGTCGACAATGGTACAACGGTCAATCCAGTCACGGATTTTTCTTCGATTTTCACCACCCGCCTCATCTTCTGGATCGGGTTGACAGACATGGATATCCAGAGGTAAATCTGCGACTCCAAGGTCTTCCAACCAAGTATCGATTTCAGCTTCATCAAGAACCAAATTCCATAGTTCATCAGGACACTGGATATGGCACCATGGAGAAACATCCTCGAGAGTGAATGGAATTAGACCAATCGGGGTTGATATTAGTACGATTGAACGGGGTTCTTCTTCCAACGCACTTATTGCAGAACCCAATGCAGAATCGCGCCACGGCGGCTCTGCCCCTGACAATATTACAACCCGTTCTGCCTTATCATCTGAGCCATCCCACCAAGATCCTGGGCGGCGCCATCTCATAGCCAATAAGGCATTCAAATGAAGCAGATGTGGCCGACTATCAATGTCGTCGGAAAATTGCTCAGCCGAACCCCTAATCGGGTCACTTGAGGCGATGGTTCTCAGAACGCTTTCTGCGACTGGGCCTTCGTCACTTTCTTCCAATTGCTCTAGTACCCATTCGAAGGCTTCACGAAGTTTTGCATTAGCATGGCTTCTCTGCTCAGCCAATTGCCAAATAGTTCCGTTTCTCACGGCCTCCCTACATCTCGCAAGCTCTGCCTGAGTAACCTCGAGATTGTGGTGGGCCAAGAGAGTTGAGCGCTCATCCTTTTCCATCTCACGAACCTCATTAGGTGTGTAAGGAAATAGGGCTGAGGAAGTATGTGGCCATTCTGTTAAATCTCCTAATTTGACAGTTCCTGTGGGAGTCAGTAATCTGTCGTCGCGGGCGAATAAAGCGTAAGCGGCTGAATCGAATAGGTCAGCACCTAGAGCAATACACATTGGGAATAAAATCGGGTGCCCGCATCCAAACATGTGTATTGGCCGATTTGGTGGAATCGAAGAACGAGAGGAAAGAAGAATGCGAAATAATTCCAGGTATCTTTGTTTTTCCATTAGCGGCACTATGCCTCCAATTGGATGTACTACAAAGCCTCGATGTTCTCCTGAAACTTCTCCCATCAAAGCGCCAGCTTGAGCTCTGAGATCATCGTGAAGACCCCCTTGCACGGGCCCATTCAGGAGCATTTCAGCCCCGGCTGTGTTCAATGATATCAATGCACGATTTGCAGTTTCCTGTACCGCATGTTCAATTTCTTCTCGCGACATGTCAGGTCGACCAAAGACATCGAGCATGGTGCCTATGTCCACTCCGATTTTCTTTTGAAATTCGACTATTTCTTCGACTCCTACCTCTACATCACCATAGACATAGGATTGGAAAGTTCCAGAATCTGTTACAATTACACCTGGAAAATCGAGCAAGGAATGTATTCCATCTTTGAGTGCGGGTTCACGTAATTTTTCATGTTTCCATGTGACGTAGGAGTTTGTGATTAGACCATTCACTCGATACTTATCCCACATCTCCCTGGGTTCAATAGTGCGAATATTTGGGTTGATCACAGGTAGTAACATTGGAGTTTCTAAAATTCCGTGTCTTGTGAATAACTTACCTAACCTAGCGGCTCCATCCCTTACAGTAACCTCGAACTTACCAAGGTCCTGATCGCGACAGGGTTCTGGATCTGGCCGCTTACTCACAACCCTTCTGCGAAGCGCTTTGGTCATCAATCCTCGCTTGCGCGAGTGATAACCGTAAGTTGCACTTGACCATTCTCAAGAATCATTTCAACGGAGTCGCCATCATTGATTTCTAGGGTAGGATCTGTGTCAAATCCGTGGGCATACGGAAGTGCCAACAGGCTAGCTGCCGGAAGAGTAAGTGGACAAACGTCTCGATTGATTATTCCCTTCGGACCTTTACCTGTGTAAATCAAGCCCATTAGAACGAAAGGAGCAACCGTAGAGCCGGAACCTTTCGGATAAATTAGGATTGTATCTTCAATTGGAATACCGTCTAGTGGGTGTCCTGGCTCTTCGATTACACCAGAATCTCTATTCACGTATCCAAGGTAAGTAATAGGGACATCAGTGACCATTGCTTTACCAGTAATTTTCCAACTAGTTTGACTAGGGAGACCTTTTCCATAGATATTTGCAGAGCCATTTCGATGAGTTTTATTCGAGGCAAGAGGCTTTGTCTTCTTTCCACCTAATACAGGACGAGGGCCTTCAGAAAGACTGGAGTCAAATGCGTGGGCAACACATTCTTCAATTGGTGCTACACTTGTTGGTAAACGATTCAGACCACTCTTCAGATAATGTTCAGCCTTCAGAGAATTTGTTAGAATATGATTGTACTTTGACCGATTGTAAGGAGTCACCTCGGGGCAGGTGTCTTTCAAAACTAAAGCACCGGCTTCTTCTAACAAATCAACAGTGCCATCGGCTTGTAATAAATCGTAATTATAGCCGCTTGTGAAAACCCAAAGTCGGCTATCGGGTATTTTCAGCCCCAATTCCATCCGTCCTCGAACCGCCGCAGCAGTTGCTCGCGCTTCTCCAACACTTGCTTGAGGGCAACCAATAACCACTAGGTCAACTGTCCCTGATGGCGCCAAATCTGAATATCTTTGAGCCAGGTCACCCTCTGAAAAAATCAGTTCACCTTCGAATTGAGACACCTCGGGTGCTTCCACGGTTAGCCCGTCAGCCCATAGCATAGGGCAGCCGTAATTTGCGGCTGCTGCTGTCAACGCTTTACGCATCTCGAAATCCGCATTAGAAGGTAGTCCGACTATACGAGGCATCATCCCCCATGGAAGATTCCATTCTGGCTTTATTTGCATTCCAATCCAGTCCCCCAATACTGACCAATCTGCAAGGTTCTCCATTGAGGCTTCTACCTTCACAAGGATATTTGGGATACGATTTTTCTCAAGGTGTAGGCCCCACAGTGGGGCCCATCCTGTAAGTGCTGTGGCTAGAGCAGATAGTCCAGATTCACGATTTGTCATCAGAGACGTATAGGAATTTGAATAACAAACAGCATTTGATTCGGCCCAAGAACCGATACCAGATTCCATTTCAATTCCACGATCATAAGGCGTACAAGAAAGAGTGGCCTCGATGTCCAATTCAGAGTAGGCGTGGATAATTTCGAATTGATATTCAAGGAAATTTTCGTAATCTATACCCATTTCTTCAATTTGTTCTCGATCGCAACCCGCTGAATTCAATGTAGTTGGAATGGACACCGTACCTTCTGGGTCACCAGAGAGGTCAGAAAGGAAGCGCCTCAAACCATGCCCACCAGTAATTACGCTGACACCGGATACGTGAGCATGGGCGCATCGTGTGAATTCGGAAGCACCCGCAGATGCGGCCAAATCTACAACCAATCTAGCGGCCTTTTGCTTAGTAGGGCCATGCTCTGCGTCGAGCATCGATTGTAGTTCGGGAGGTATCTCCACACTTATGCCGCGGCAGCGACACTCCTTCAATTCGTTGGAATCAATGATTATAAGTTCGCAAAATTTGGTCTTTTTGACATAATAATTTGAATGTAAATTTTCGACTAATAAATACGTATTCTTATATTATTAGTTTTGATTAAATAGCCAATAATATCAGCGAGTATTGTAATTGAGGGATATCAATGAGTAGCGGACAAAAAGATACACGGATTCCAGTAACAGTATTGACGGGATTTTTGGGTTCCGGAAAGACCACACTCCTGAATCATATTTTGTCCAGTACTGAGCACAACATGAAATTCGCAGTAATCGAAAATGAATTCGGTGATATCGGGATTGACGAGAACATTCTTGTTGAGAGTTCTGAAGAGAGCATTATCGAGGTCATGAACGGTTGTATTTGCTGTACAGTTAGAGGGGATCTAACTGAATTATTGGATGAAATGTATGATAGAATCAAGGATTTTGATGGGGTCCTTATTGAGACTACAGGACTTGCAGACCCTGCTCCTGTTGCTCAGACATTCTTCGTTGACAAGCGAGTTACCGATCGATACAAATTAGATGGAATAATTACCGTGGTTGATGCTAAACACATTATTCCAAGAATCGAAGAAGAAAAACCAGAGGGTGTCGAAAATGAGGCTGTTGAGCAACTAGCCTTTGCAGATAGGATTTTGTTGAATAAAATAGATCTAGTATCGGAAGAGGAGATTAAAGAAGTAGAAAGAAAAATCAAATCAATAAATGGTTCTGCTCCAATTTTACACACTGAAAATAGTCTAATTGACCCCGAGGAATTAATCAATATAGGATCCTTCGATCTAAAGAAGACTCTTGAGATGGACCCTGAATTCCTGGATACCGATGCGGAGCACGAGCATGACCAAAGAGTAACCTCAATGAGTTCGAAGTTTGAAGGCGAATTAAATGTAAATAAACTTGAGAGATGGGTCGGGAATTTAATGAAAACTAAGGCGGAAGATCTATTTCGTTACAAAGGGGTTCTTGCTGTAAAGGGAATGGACAAGAAATTTGTTTTCCAAGGTGTCCACATGCTCTTCGGTGGTAACTTCAGCGAAGAAATTGGCCTTTGGAAAGAAGGAGAAAAAAGAGAGTGTAGATTTGTTTTTATTGGTCGAAACTTAGACCACGAGGCACTTGAAAAAGGTTTGATGGATTGCAAGGCTGAAGAACTACGATTTAGGGAAGGAGATATTGTTTACGCAAATGTTGGACATTTCACCAGAGGTATAATTCTCAAATGCTGGGATCAAGGGAATCCATACAGAGTTGAGATACAAGACGAGGAAAAAACCAATGTTTGGGTTCCAATCGACAATAATGACTATGTTATGTCAGCGTGATTGAAGTCAATCATTATTATTGTAGGTGAATTGCTATGACTACAAGTGTAATTGTTTGCAGTGGTTGTTGCTGTGGTAATTTGGAAAAGGGGCATGACAAAGTACCGTTTGATTTACTAGAAAATGAGTGGGAAAAGCATGAATTAAATGAAAATATTTCGCTAAAATTTTCTGGTTGCCTAGGCCCGTGCAGTATGCGCAATGTCGTGATATTGGATACAGTGGAAGGGCCGATATGGTTAGGCGGATTAAGCAGTGATGAACATTACAGAGGTGTTGTTGAATGGGCTCGAGATTATGCTACTAATGGACCCGAATCTAACCTTTCAGAAATATTACAACAATTAATTTTCGAACGGACACAGAATTTCAAAATCCAAGAACCTCGGAGAAATTTCTGATTGATTCAACAGCAGCCCGAATCTCTAAATGGGGCTAGAACAAACTCTACTTTGTCGACATCATTGATATTTCTCAGTTCTTGTATCATGCCTCTGATAGCTCCCGCTTCTCCACTTACCTGCATCGTATCAACACATGTGTGACTACTGGGCAGACAATTATGATGATAAGATGTAATTTGGAATTTGTCCGAATGTCTTAACTCTGCAAGTTTATGCTCCACATGGTGTTGAAAATATACTATCGCAGTGCCGTCAACCTGTCTATTTTCATCAATAGATTCTAGATCACCTCTAATGGAAAAGTCTGCAAAGTGAATGCTTGCATCACGCAAAAACAAACTTCGATTTTTGTAACCTGTCTGTTGTATAAATCCGTCCAGCCGTCCAGAAAATTCTTTGTCGACGCTGAAGGTAATGATTTGACTCATATTTGGCCGAAAAGACTCGTGTTAATAATAATAGCCTAAAGCCTATTTATTAGTTCTGATTATATAGTTATTAGAGGGCGCGAGGGCAATGAATAGCACCGCTTACAGAGCCGCTTTGATGAGTTTAGTACTAGTTTTATCCAGCCTGGCTGGATGTTTAGCTGGTGAAGAAGAAGAAGATCCTACGATATTGGTTTCAACCTATCACGTAGCAGAATTGGTATCAGCAGTCGCGGGTGATACCCTCGATGTTGAGATAATCAGCCCTTCAAACATACCAGTCCATGACTATGAGCCATCTGCAGCAGATATTGCTAGGTTGATGGATTCCGAGATTTTCTTCTATCACGGACTCAATCTAGAGCCATGGGTAGATACAACACTAGACGCTCTTGGAGATGATGCTCCAATCGCTG
>Ga0310343_10000039_pt1 | contig 52970 bp, 35 predicted proteins | sample HC15DNA2025_MG_FD_203519 | JGI IMG/M metagenome (GOLD analysis project Ga0310343, IMG submission 203519) | Marine microbial communities from station ALOHA, North Pacific Subtropical Gyre - HC15-DNA-20-25_MG | ecosystem: Environmental > Aquatic > Marine > Oceanic | place: Pacific Ocean: North...
GCGTTAAGGTGGTAGAGCCGGAAAAGCCATCCGCTCCCGTCGCCGTCACCACGATTGGGATGCCGGGCTCCGTCGGGGCGGTGCTCACGTTTGCGACAGTGCCGGTCAGGTCGATGAACTGGCCCGGTCGAGGCGTCGAGGCCATATTGGACAAAACCTGCAAATCCGGAAGAATCAGGCTAAAGGGGAATGTCTGGATGCCGGATGAACCCACTGCTGACCCAGGGGCTGATGCCTCGACTTCGAGGTTCCAGTTTGCCCCCGCCGCCCAGAATTCGCCCTCGCGCCAAGGTATGTCGTATACCACCGCAACATTCCAAGCTGCACCTACGTTAAGGCCTCCGTTTTGAATTTCCGTTCCTCGATCGCCGTTCTGGGCCAAGCTCCCGTCGGGCCTAAGCACCCTTATCTTGGCATTAATGGGACTGCCGTTAGGGATGTTGGTTGGTGTCGTGATCGCAATATTGAGACTAATGGGAGCCCCCAGCTGAGCTTGGAGGTTGGCCGGCCCCGTAACCTGCAGGGCTTGCCCGAGGGCAGTCCCGGCTGCGAGGAGTCCGAGAAACAGGCTTGTTTTGCGTAGTAGGTGAGTCATGCGTGACGCAAGGCTTTAGGGCCCTGTCCAGGATTTAGAGGTATAATCGTAGTAAAGGCGAGAGTTTCCATCCAGGTTCCAGTAGCTCCAACCCTTGTCGCTCCGATAGAAGTGGGGGAAGACCTCCGACTTGGTCCACCACCATGCATTCAGCCCGGAGTCCCAGAACCAGTACCCATTGGAATTGTCCGGGCTGACGAAAAGCCAGCCCAAGGTCGGGCGATAGACCCAGGACGAGCCGGCCGAATAAAACCCGCCCATCCAAGATGAATCGGCCCAGCCGGACTTGCCGGTGATGGGTGAGGAGGTCAGGCTTAGAAGGTTATCGACTTGGAGGCTTCCCTGAACGGCGGAACTCATGCCTTTTCCGTCGGAAAGGGTGACCGTGACCTCGAGGGTCGTCGCGGCATAGGGCGTAAGGTCATCCGGGTCGGTGATGGAAAGGGCTCCGGATGAGGAGACGGTGAAGGGCAAGGTACCGTCTCCATCCAAGTCAAAGTTGCGCGAGGTGATGGAATAAGATATGGCATCGCCGTCCGCATCGGTCCCCGTTATGCTGGAGAGTTGCTTGCCTGCGTTCCAGTCGCCCGATCGAATTGCAGCGGTGAAAGAGGGGGCGGCGGGAGGAAATACGTTGATGGAAGAGATGGAAGAAGTCAGGTTTTCAAGGGTCTGTTGGCTTACGTTGAGAGAAGTGATGGAGTTCCCGGAAGAAGTCAGGCCGCCGTAGCCGTTGATTACTTCGCTGGTTATGGCCTGCTGGTTCTTGGCCAAGTTGACGGCAACGGTCCCGGCGGCTAGCCCGCTGGTTGCCGTTTGCACGAGGAGACTGTCCGAGGTACGCATCAACTGGATAGCCTCCGTAACACCGGTGGCGGATATCCCGGGCTGGATGGTCTGGAGGGAGGAAACGAGTGCCTGTTGGACGAGGACGTCGCTAGACAGGGGATTGGCTTCACCTTGTGTCCATGCTCCAACGTCGTCCGCCAATTCGTCGATCAGGAAAGAGCCTGCCTGTCCCGCCGCAGTAAAGGCGATTCCGCGGTACTCGGCGAAGGCATCGGCTTGCTTCATGAGATTGGCCAGGCGAGCCGTTTCAAGCAAGACCTTGGCTGAATCGGCATCACCCGCGGAAGCCGCCGAGATGGGGTCGTAAGAGGTTGGGTCAATGGTGGCGGGCAAACCCAACGCATGGATTACCTTGGTCTTGGCGTCCTCCTTGGTTGTGCCCGCAACCTTGTCCATTACTGCAGTGACGAGGGTCGAAAGCGGACTGATTACGGTTGAATTTGCGTCGCTGGTATAGGTGCCCGTGAACGGGCTGTTGGTCGAGACGTCGAAGCCCCCGGAGACGACGATCCTTCCCTCGTTTGAGTCGATCTTTCCATTTCCGTTGAGGTCGAAGGTCTGAAGTTCGGGCGTAGTCATGGAGAGGACGAACTGACCGGAGCCGTCCGTCACGACGGGCGAGGAAAGGTCATGCACTCCATCGAGGACTCCATTCTTGTAGGCATCGAAGATGACGGTCGAGCCAACGAGGTACCCGTCGATCGCCTTACCCTTAATGGCATAGGCGTAATCTTCCACCACAACCTGAAGAACGAGGGAGGCGGGGTTGCCGGCGGCATCGGTCACGGAATAGGTAACGTCGTAGGTTCCGGTTTTGTTGACGTCCACGGAAGCATCGCCCGATACGGCAACCGATCCGGTAAGGGTTCCGTCGGTTTCGTCATAGGCGCCGTAGGTCGGCAAGGACAGGGTGGTTCCCTTCAGTACGTAGAGGGGGCTTGAGGCAGACAGGGTGATGGTCGGGGGAATCAAGTCGAGAGCCGCAACGATCAGGTATTGGGTCTTGCTGAAATCCCGGTTGAGGGAATCGTTGACCGAGTAGACGACGTGATAAATGCCCGAGGGCGCGGAGGAGGAAACGACCCATTCTCCATTGGAATAACTTGCTACTTGGGAGTAGTTCCCCTCCATCGATACCTCTATCTCGGTAAGCGTCCCGCTTCCATCGAGGGCGGACTCCTTGACGATCGCCCCGAGCAAGACTTTGCTCCCGGCGTAGACGCTTATGATGTCCTGACCCAGCAGGGTAAAGACGGGTGCGGGCGGAGCAAGGTCGTAGGCAAGCGGGTTAAGGCCCGCTATGTCCACTTCCAAGCTATCGATAAACCCGTCCCCATCGGTATCCCTTGCGTTTGGGTTGGTCAAGGTGGCATCCACCTCGACCTTGTCCGCCAGCAAGTCGCCATCCGTATCGGATAGAAAGGGGCTGGTTCCATACCTCCACTCCTGCTCATTGGTAAGCCCGTCTCCATCAAAGCCCTTGGCGGTATCGTCGCTGGTCCAGTCCACGGCGCTTTCCAAAACGGTGTCAAAATGCTTGTCCATCCAGCTTTCCTTCGAGGTCAGGGGAACGCGGGCAAAGGCCATGATCTTGACGCTAGCGTTGGTCTCCACTCCGCTGATCAAGGCTGAGGCCCGGAGCGTCATGTTGCCCTCCCTCAGGGTGGAGTGGAGGGTCAACGATACCTGGCTCCCTGACGTAACGTCCAAGGCCGCGATGTTGGTCTCGTTTCCGTCGCTGGCATTAAAATCGAAAGCGAGCGACCAGTTGGCGGTGATGGGGGCAACGGCGGTCCCATTCTGGTCGTAGGCTCTGACCGTAAAGACGGTGGTGGCATTCGGGTCACCCTGTGAGGCTATGGGCGCCTCGAGGAAATTATGCTCCCCTCCGGCACTGGGGGCTATGATGAGCTGACTCTGTCCGGAATCCCTCATGCTTCCTCCCCAGAAGGACTGGTTGACGTCCTCGAAGCGGAAGTCGTCGGTAAAATCGATCCCGCTGACGTTGATGGGGAAGGCGAAGCTCAGGGTAAAGCGGTCGTCGGGATTGAACACGGAACTGTTGGCGTCGTCCACTATCGTCAGGTTGAGGCTTCCGTCGATCGTGACGTTGTGGTCGACCTTAGGCGCGCCCCGGCTGGTGTTGGAGGGATGGGGCTGGAAAGAAAGGTGCACCGCCTGACCGGACGTAAAACCTCCCCCGATGCCTTCCAGAACCTTACTCAAGTCGGGTGGGTTGTCCCTGCTGGCGCTCCGGCCGCTCAAACGGCTGGCGGCGCTCCAGATCAACCTGCTTCTGCCCGGGCCGCGGCGATCGGTCTCGAGCTCGAGGGGCGAAAAGCCAGGGACGTATACGGTTCGCGAAACGAGCGACATGTTGGCATCGGGGCGGAAGGTCATCTCCTGGTACCTCTCGTCTTCCATCAGGACGGCGACGTTGTAGAACCCGGATTCCAGGTTCGAGAATGCGTAGAAGCCGTTGCCGTCGGTGTAGGCAACGTTGCCCCACTGCCCGTCGCCTCCCCAGTTCGCATAGGGCATACCTTCGCCTACGAGAATTTCACCGCCCATGGCGGTCCTGTTGGAGTCGCCCAAACCGTAGTAGAGCTTGTTGGGCAGGCGGTCGTCCACCACTAGGTCGAAATAGGAGCGTTGGGAAATGGGGTCGTAGTCCACTACCCCGTTGAGGCGTACCTGGGAAGTTTTGTTCTCGTCGAGGAAAAAGGAGTATTGCACACGCGTACCGTTCTCGTCGTAGACTTCGTTGAAAATCGTGGCCTCCGGCTCCGCGAGAAAGGTGCTCCTGGAGACGGTCCTTTTGTTGCCGTCCTCGGCGGTGAAATTGCTCCAGGTATGGGTCCCGTTGTGGTCGAGTTGCATGGCGCTGAGCGTATTGGTGAGACGGGCGATGGCCGCCGCCGGCATGCCGTCCGTAAAGCCGGACTGATTCATGTCGAACTCAATCGCCACCGTCGCCTGGGTTCCTTGGCTGAACAGACCGCCGTCGATCACCTCGACGTCGATCACCCGGTCGCCCCAAGAATCAAGGGGAAGAACCGTGCCGTAGGTCTGGGAACTCTGGGGCAGAAGCAGTTTGTCTCCACCCGGTTCACCATCCGCATCTACGTAGGCGATTTCCGCATGCACCACGAAGCTGATGAGCTCGCGTGGGCCATATATGGCGTCGAAGTTGGCGTCTTTCGTCCAGGGCCTCTCGGTGAAGCCCTGGCCCGCTCCGAGCGGGCGGTCGAGCTTGTCGATTTCCAAATTCTTGATCCTGGGATCATCAAAAAAGACGTCGATGAGGTAGCCTTTCTCGTCGAAAACCGGTACGGGGTCCACCTCTCCACCCGTACCCTTGAACTCGAGGTGCGGGGCGACGTAGCGGGAACCGTGCTGATCGATCACGATCTCCCGGATCTTTCCGTCCTGGACGAGGGCCGAGCAGGTGGTGTCGTAAGCAAGCCAATCCGTCCTTGGGAAACGATAGGTATCGTTAATAAGGACGAATTCGGCCGCAATGCCCCCACAGGAGCGGACCCGAAAACCAAGATCCCGGTGGTGGACGTGGGCGCCCAGGGCGTGATGGTTCTTGCAGGCGGCGGAATGGCCATCCCACCAGTTCGCATTTTGGGCGGCATTCACCTGCTTGGGCCCGGGAGGGGTCTCGCCCGGACAGGCTTGCGGGGGAGTATCACCCTCATGGACGTGCCCGCATGCCGTCAAGGTACCATTGACGTCCTCCCTCATGTGCGTGCATTGCCAGAGCCTCTTGGTGTTGGTAAAGTAGGGATCGAGCTTGGGGGCCGAACCCCGCACGAAGACTACGGGGTCGATGTAGCCGCTGCCACTCTTGGTAACGATGATCTTGGTGATGTTTCCGTCCTTGATTTTGGCCACCGCTTCCGCCCGGTCGGCTTCCGGCACGTTTACCCTGCCCCGATCGTAAATCTCGACCCAAGGGGCGATGTATTGAGGGTCCGCATCGCTTTGGGTGATGACGGGTTTGTTCAGGGCTCCCCCGAGACGCAGGCGTATGCTGGCGTTGACTTCATCCGGGACCAGAGCGTGATCGTAGCTCAACTTGGCAACAGGCGTATTGTTCGCATCCAAGTTATGATACCCACGGCCCGGCTCGACGGGGAAAACCGCATCGATGGTTCCCGTAAAAATATTCATGAAGGCAATGGCCGAGGCCCCCACTCCGCCACCGCCGGTAATGGATACGACGGGTTGCAGAAAGTAGCCCGCGCCACCGTCCGTCACTCGGTAGGAGGTAATGCCTCCATCCGCATCGGTCCCGTCGATCTCGACAACGGCCGGACGCCAGACGGAACTGGGGTCGGAATCGAAAAAGCGACCGCCGAGGAGGTTGACCTTGGCGGGGATGGAGTAACGAAAGCCCGGATCCGTGACCACCACGTCCGACAGGGTGGAGTTGAAATCCAAGTCGGCAACGGCTACGTGCCCGTTGCTCATGTCGTCCCCCCAAGCCCCGGTGTTTCCCCAGTCCGCGAAGACGGTTGGGGAATTGACCCAGCCTGTTCCCGCGGTCGTCATGGTGATCCCGTTGACGTCATAGAGATTATTGCTGTTTACCGAGGAAAAGGTGTTTCGGCGTACCTGACTGCCCTTGACGAAGGGGTCATCGCCGAAGGTAGGCGGTGTCTCGCCTTTGCCTTCGCCGATAAAATAAAGGGCGGACGGATTTTCCGCATAAGAGCCCTCACCGGGCTGCTTGAGGACGAGGGCCTGCAGGGAGCCGGACCGGACTGTTGCCTCGAATGCGGGCGGGCGGTAACCCTCTCCAAAAATACGAACGGCACCGACGTCGAACCCCCGGTTGCCATTGCTCAAGTCATAGCCACGGCCGCCGTTGGCAATTTCAACAGAGGCATTCGGATCGAGGAAGAACAGGGGATAGCCAGTGGCGTTGTAGTCATCCGGCCAGGTCGGGCTACCCGCGACAACAACGTCGGGGGGAGCCGAGTATCCGAACACTCCTCCAGCTACCTGGGCATCGTAAAGGGTATTGGGGGGAGCCGTAACCCTGACGTACTCGACGTACCTGCGGGACACGTTGCGGTCGTCGGGAAGCACGATGGAGACTGGGCTGTAAAAGTCCTTCGTCAGGAGAATCTTGTCGACCCCAACCGGGTTGAGCTCGGCCCTGCCGGCAGCTTGGTTGGTATAATGATCGGGACTGGCATAGGTAAAGGTCACCTCGGGTTGCTCCTTGTAGCCCGCACCGGCACCGGTAACCGTGACCGTGCCAATGGCATCGACGGAGGGCGAGAGGGTGGCCCGGTCGACCCGCGTATCGTTTCCGATGTCGTAAAGGTACTGGATCTCCGCGGCCGTCAGGGTCCGCTTGTAGATATGGAATTCATCCAGTTGCCCCTTGAAGTAATTGGTCGCGTTGGCCTCGCTGGTCTGGTGGTACCCGATGGCGAAGTGATTGAGCTGGTCGATGTCGGTAAAGAAGGCCCGGTCGTTGGATGCACCCGCCGGGATTACGCTGTTGATGGATTTTCCATCCACGTGATACTGCACGCCGCCGCTGTCGATCACGACAACCACATGATGCCAGTCGCGGTCGCTCAAGTCGACCGTCGCGTCGCTCGAGACCTTGCAGAGTTCCGAGCCGTTGTTGAGCACCTCCTGCCTGAGAGTCCCATTGTCCCGGAGGAAAAGGCGATAGTAGGAATTGTTCTCGTCGACGTTGGAGGCGGAAAGGATGGTCATCTCGTCGGAGTTGTCCGTCTTGAGCCAGAAGGCGATGGTTCCGCTGTCAAGGGCGGACAAGGCCTTGAGGTTGGGCAGCAGGTCGAGGTACCGAGAGCCGTTGAGGTCAATGGCCCGGCCCAGATCGTCCTTCTTAAACTGGGAGGCGCCGGCGTTGGAACTGCTGACGTCGTCCGTCGTCGAGGCCATGTCGGTTCCCGGGCCCATGGGCACGGCGTGGTGCTTGTTCCCCGAGAGATCAAGGAAATGTCTCCCCGCAAGATATTTGATTTCGTAGGGGTTGAGGGCCCGGTCGTAGACCATGACTTCATCCACCAGGCAGTCTTGGCCGCCGATCTGAAGGTCGCTTCCGAGCGAGGTGATGCGCGTTCCCACTTCCTTGCCGTTGAGGTAAGCCTTTACCTCGGCGCCATCGTCCATCACGGCAAGGTGGGCCCATTCCCCTGTAGCCGGACTGGCTACCAGGTTGACGCCATTGAGGGTGATCTGGCCCGGGAAATTAACGACCAGCGAAAAGGGCGCCGAGGCCAGGCTAAGCGAAGGCGCTCCTCCTGCGGCCGAAGGATTGATCCAGAGGGAAAGGGTGTGGGCCGTTGAGCTGAAGACTCCGGTTCCGGTTATGGCGTCTCCGGGCTGTAGCTCGATGGCCTTGTTCTTAAGCCCCCATTTGGAGCGGAGGGAGGGATCGGCTACGGCCGGCGTGATGGATAGGTCGAAGGTAGCGCTGAGGTTGTTGTCGAAGGTCGAGGCGTTTAGTTCGTCCAGTTGCCAATAGTGCTTGAAGTTGGTCTCGATCTGGTTGTTGAAGCCCGAGGTCGGCTTGTAGCGTGCGTTATCCGCGAAAAGGCTCTCGTCCTGGTTGAAGGAATAATAGATGAAAGGGTCGAGTGGATAAAGGGCCACGGCCTGGGTGGAGTTGGGGTCAAAGCGGTAGCCTTGGTCGGAAATGCTGATGGAGTTGTCGAGGAGGAGGGATTTCTTCTGGTTGGAATCGGTATTTTTCTTTTCTCTCGTGGTCCCCGTAACGTTGGCTTCGCTGCCGGCCCCGAAGACCACAATCTCTGGGGTGGCGGGATAGCCGCTTCCGCCATCGGTTACGTTGATGGTCCCTACCCCGTCGACGTAGGCTACGGCGGTGGCGTTGGCATCTGAATAATTCTCCCAGTAGCTGCTCCGAAGAACACTGGCGGAGGGAGTGTTGTAGCGGTTTTGTCCCGTTCCTCCGTAATGGAGATACAGCCCCGTATTGGGGTCCGAAGAGATTGGGCGGACGTTGATCTTGGAAACGTTGGTGTCCATCAAGAGCGACTTGGCGGAGGGCATGGTAATGAGAGTCCCGCTCGTTCCGTAGGGCTGATTCTGGTAGTCGTACAGGGTGGTGGTGGACTGGGAGAAGTGGGTGTCGAACAGGGAGCCGCCGACGAGGGTCACGGCAGGCGGTTCCTTATAGCCGGATCCCGCAAAATCAACAAGGGGCGTGAGAAGAAGGTTGAGCTTGACCCGGGCCGGTTCGTGATCTGGGTGCTCGAAAAAGGAAAGGGGGTATCCCTCGGTGGAAGTATCAAAGTAAAAGCGGTGTATTTCGCCACGGTGCAGGACAAGTTGCTTGTTGGCCACTCCGTCTATGACGTAGCGCAGGGGCGTCGAGTAGTGGGACGGCACCCGTGACTCCTTCAGGCTTCCGGATACGCTCACGGTATGCTCGATGACGGGGGCCTTCGAGATGATCACCTTGGCTCCCTGGATAGGTCCCTTGTTCGACCTGACCTGGCCGGAAACAAGGGTGGTGGTTACTTGGCTTGCGTCCCCAACTCGAACGACTACGTTCTCAGATGAAATGCCTCCCTTCATGTCGGAAACGACGACCTTGACCACATACTGGCCGGGGGAGGAAAACTTTCTGGAGATGGTTCGCTGATTGAGAAAGCGCGCATCGTCGAGGCCAATCTCGTTCTGATACCAAGCGTACGCATAGTCGCTCACGTTGGCGTCCGTGGGGATGACGGTAAAGTGAACGGTTTGGTCGACCGAAGGGGTAGGGTCGCTGATCAGAATCTTGAATTCCGGCGCTTGGGCCAACCCCTTGCCGACCGTCCCTAGGTTGACCACCGCCTCGATGTAGAACATGGGGGCCATTCCTCCTCTCCTGACCGGAGTGACGTGGGCGTCCGACTCGTAATCGGAGAAGGTCCGACCAAGCAACAGGAAGGCATCCTGAAAGTTGCCCTGGGTTGCCGGCGTGGTGTCGATAAGAGCATTTTCGCTCGTTCCGAACCCTTGCATGGTGGCATTGGTAACGGTTAGCCCGTATTCGCTGATGTTGTCGTCCAGGCGGTAGGATACCCAGTAGGAGCCGAATGGACTCTGGGCGTCGGGCCCGAGGGGAGCGTATTCGGAGGCGGGTATCTCAACGCCTCGCAGACCCCTGCTCGCGGAGGAAGAAAAGTTTCGCAGGGAGGACTGAAGATAGGATGAGCTCGAGGTGCCGGCCCGTTCCACTATCCAAGTTGGGTCGAGGGTAAGGAGAACCGTGACGCCATCCGAGTCGAGAACGCTCACCACCGGTTCCTCGGAATAGCCCTTCCCTCCGGCGGAGAGGACGAGCTGGATGCCCGAGCCGTTGCTGTCCAGCGTGCCGGTGGCACCCTCACCGGGACCACCGATGGAAAGAAGCAAAGGAAGTTTCGAGGCGAGGCCGGCGGGAAGGCTGGCCGAAGGGATGTGAACCGTAAAGGAACCGGTTCTGAGTGCATAGGGCGCCGAGCCATAGTTATGGCGATAGATGCGGAAGGTATTGGGATTGGTGGCGTTGGTTTCCTTCAGCCCACTATTCTCAACTGCATCGACGGCATGAAGGTGGGCCACGTCGGTGGCGTTGTTTTCCTCCGTTCCCCCCTTGAGCCCAAAGTGGCCCAAATCCCTCAGGAAAACCTTGCTGGGAATGGTAAGATCCCCCTGCAGGCCCCCGCTGCCCATGAGGGAAAACGGATTCCCGTAGTCGATGGCTTCTCCCTCGTCGCTGTTAGGGCGCAAACCCTCCGAGACGTAGCGGTTGGAGTGAAAGAGCCCGAAGTTATGGCCCAGTTCGTGGGCCATGACCCCTGCGCTGGCCGGAGCGTTAACGTGCGTACCCGGGCCACCGACGGTGCCGAGTCCGCCGCTTCCGGTCGTGGAGACTGCCGCCCAGGAGACGATCGTACGACCCATGGTAATGGCAGCCGAGCTATTGAAGTCAACGTTGTCGAGATAAAGGGCGGGGGTGCCGTGATAGAAAGCGCCGGGGTCCAGCAGCACGATCTCGGTGACTTGCCCGCTTGCGTTGACGAGGGCCTCGGCTTGGGCTGCAACGAAATCCGGGTCCGGGATTCCGGTGGTCGCATTGAGGTCCCCACCGACAAGCTTAACCAAAGGTGGTTGGGCAAAATTGCCGAAGGGGGTGGGAACGGAAATGGACAGCACTCCCTCAAAGGCAGGACCGTCATAATCGTAGAGCCTGGAAACTTGGGCCGCCTTGATTTTGGCCGCCTCCCCAACCATGCCGATTTCCCTACCGTCTCCATAGTCTACTTCCTCAGACCAGTAGACGAGGCCGGTGCTGTCGAAAATCCGGTTGTCGACCCCGGTTCCGGCAGCCACCCTTTTCCATTTCGGCAGGTCGACGGTGATGGGAGGAGTAATGACGGCCTCCAAATGGAAGGTCCCATCGGAATTGCGCAGATAGAATTGCTTGACCCGTTCCATGACCTCAACGAGGTTGGCGCGCGTATCGGGCTCAAAGGGATTGGGGTTGTCGCCAGAGCCGAGAGGGTTCCCGAAGGGATCGACGGGGTTGCTGGAGGAACCATCGAAATCATTGCCTTCGTCGCGGAAGGCGGTGGGGAAAACCAAGACCTTTCTCTTGCCGTTTACGAAAGCGGATGGCTTGGGCGTGAGGTCCAGATCGTACTCGACGACAAAAGGAAGTAGCTGGGAGCCGTTATGGTCGATCCATTGCGCCGACACGGTGCTCCAGTCCATGGCGGCGTAATCTTCGTTCGCGTTGGCGGGCTCGAGGCCTCCTTGCCAATTTTGGTAGTTTGAGGCACTGACGTCCTCGTTGCCAAGCCAATGCCAGTTACCCTCGCTTGCATTGACTTCCAGGGGTTTGGTTGAGTTGGTATCCCTGTCGTAGTAAGTCCCGTTCTGGTCCTCAAAATCGGTTGCCCCGATCCAGGAATGCTGAACGATTCCGGAACCGTCCGGCAAGAGACCAAAGGCCATAGCATCCTTGAGAAGTTGGTAGACGATGTTGTTCTCGGCAGCCGAATTGATGGAGACGAGCCGACCGTTTCTAGTATAGGCGGAATTGTTGGCATCCGCCCAAGTCATTGGGGTCGTAACGAGTTCGTACCTATGCTCGACGAGGTTAGTCCCCCCGCCACCGTCGCTTGCGGCAACTATGGGACCGCGAAAGCGTCCGGTCGGAAGGGCTTGCAGCTCCGCTTGCCCTACCCTTCGCTCGAGGGCCCGGATACCGTATGATTTTTCGAGCTTGAGCTCCTTGCCGGCGTATTCAACCAGTAAACGGTCTTCGTCAATCTCGGACACAATGCGGTAGGGCTTCTCCGAAACAGCCATTTCGCCGTTCAGGGAAATTCCGGCTATCGGCACGTTTTGCAAGGTCGGCATATAGCGACGCTCACCATAAACGTAGGCGCGATAGGTTTTGCCATCAGGCAAAGTTACCCACCTCTTGACTTGACCTTTGGGGGAGCTTGGGTGGAAGCAGACGTGAACGGCCTTGATATTGGCCGGGGAGCTGTGCCACTTCTCCATATTGTTCTTGATCTCCTCCGGCAATTTTTGAATGCGCTCGGGCGGTACGGCCAAGGCAAGGGCTGCGGATGGATCAACGCCGATGAGGGAGGTCAGCACTCGCGCGCGTACGCGAGAGAGTTCCTTTCCCGCATTAACCATGTTCCCATGAAGACGAGGATCGTGACCGAGGAGGGGCAATTTGTCCGAGCTGATTGTCTTGTCATGGAGATCGAGCCAGGCGGAAAACCTTTCGAAAACGGGATGGCGGGCCAATTTTTCCGACTCCTCGGGTTCACACCATTCGGGCGCGGAGCTTGTCCCGATCTGGTTTTCGGAAACTTGCGGGGGATTGGGCCGAGGGACGGGAGGGTCGATCGAGGCCTGAAGAGCACGGGGTTCAACTTTGCGGGCGGGCGGATCGTCGGGGTCAGGGCTCCTCTGTTGGAAGAAATAAAGGGCGAGGATGAGGGGGGTGCCTATCAAAACGAGTCCAATTCTTCTCAGTGTATGAGTTCGCATGGGCTTGTTTGAGGAAGGGGGCGACACTGCCGTAACTTATTTCAAAAGAGGGACGATTGCAAATGATTTGAGGGGCGGAACAAGGCGTTGGTCCCGGTTCCCTTTAGGGGGCGGCGGGGGCCGGACCAGGATCGTTGCCCTTGAAGACGCGGCGGATGGTCCCGGTGGGCGTCATGATGACGGGATCCTTGAAGATTGATTGTGGGCTGATGTTCTGGATGACTTCACGAACGGGCGATCCTCCCCTTGAGACAATGCTGGCGCTCACGAAAATAAGGAGGTTTCTCTTTTGGTAACTTTCCGCGGAAGACTGGAAGAGACGACCGAGGAGTGGGATGTTGCCTAGTACGGGTATCTTGTCGTTGACCGTCTTGACTTCCTCTCTGGTAAGCCCACCGATGATAACGGTGGCCCCATCGAATATGGTAACGGAGGTATTGACCTTGCGGACCGAGAAAATGGGCATGAGAATTCCGGACGGTTGAATGACCATGGGCGGAGCCCCCACCTGGGAGGTTCCGATCATTGCCTGTTGACCCCCGTATTCGATGAATCCGTCGAACTCGGTTACCTTCGGGTTAAGCTCCAAGGCGATCGAGTTGTATTTCTCTATCCTCGGAGTTACGTCGAGAACAACACCAACCTCGCGGAATCCGGGCTGCTCGTCGTCGGGTGCCACGGTATCGAACTGCGGAATGGCCGCTTGGATCTGAATGGCTCCGCCCAAACCTGCTCCACCCTGATTGTTGTTTCCTCCTCCTCCTCCTACAACGGGCGGGGGCGCGGGCTGGTAATCGGTTGGATAGATGAATTCCTGAGCAATCGTTATCTGGGCCGGTTGCCCATCCATAACAGTAATCCTCGGAGCGCTCAGAAGGTCCGTTCCCTGCTTACGCTTGAGTGCGCTAATGAGGAGGTTTGCCTGGGAGCCTCCCAAGATCATGCTGCCCCCGCTACCCCCCATGGACAAGCTATCCGAGGTTGCGTTGATGAGTGGGCTTACGCCCTCCCCAATACCGATCTTGCCCGGAAGGCTCGGAACTGGGTTGGGCAAGTTGAGGCTAGCATCCGGGTTGTCGGGTATGCTGATGATGGTATCCCGCGACAATCCGGTTGCGGAGTGGGCGGTGGCAAGGGTCCGGGTATTTCCGGTAAAGGTTTTGTCGAAGGATACGATGGGGCGACCGGTCGAGTCGATGACCGGATTGCCGGTGGCGGGGTCCACCGAGTAGCGAGGGTTCCCCCACTTGAACTGCCAATCGAAGCTGATTTCATCCAGCGCGCCTTCTTGAACCTCGAGAAATTTTGTTTCTATTTCAACCTGCCGACTGGAATCCGCATCGAGCCTCTCGAGGATTCTCTCGATCAGGTCGAGGGAACGCCTCTGGTGGGTGACGATCATCTGGAAGCCGTCAAAGACGAACTTATGACCCTTGGACTCGTCGAACGGGATGCCCGCTCCTTCCAGAAACGCCTTGATCTTGGCTCCTTGGTCGTCGGCACCACCTCCGGCGCCACCTCCAGGGGCGGGAGCAAAGGGATCGGCTCCCCCTCCTCCTGCACCGGCTCCCCCTCCGGTCATCCGGTTGATCGTTCCTTGGGTAAGTTCGTAGAATTCGGTTTCAAGTAACCTTTGGGTGCCCATGACCCCCCCGGTCTTCGAGACCACGATTGCATCCGATCTTACGTCGTAGGTCCAGTTCACCATCTCGGTAATAAAGGCGATCATTTGGCCAAGCGGCATGGAGTTAAGGGTGATGGTAACGTTGGGTGGGGGTTCGTCTCCTTGGTTAAGAACGATGATGTTCACACCCTTTTTGGCCGGGTCGGGTTCGGTCAGGTCAAACGCTCTCGCCTGCCTCTGCAATTCGGTCATGACCTCAGGGAGGGGCGATTCGAAAAACTGTACTCCGGGGACGTTTATGATCTTGAGCTTTTCCTCCAGTTTGCTGGGTTCGCCCGTGACCTTTTGCTCTTCCTCGATTTGGCGATCGAAGACCTTGGGCCTTTCCCACTCGCGCTCAATCTCCTCGAGCATTTCCTGGCGGGTCTTGAGGTAGCCGAGGTAGCTCTCTTCCTGACGCATAATCGCTATCCTGCGCAACATCTCCTTGGCTTCATAGTTCTCGGAGAACCTCGTCTCAATGGTCCGGTAAGTCTCGGTCGCGCCAGTCAGGTCGCCGTTGATGAACTGGACCTTGGCCCTCATCAAAAGTTCGTTCAATGCCTCTCTCTCCTCCCTCCACTCAGGGGTAAATTCGGTAATGTCGCGACGATAGGGGTTGGCTTTGTCCTTCTTGATCCGGTCTTCCATGCGATTGCCCCTATCGAGTTCCTGCTGCATGGCTTTTTCCCCTTCGCTGGCCCGCAATCCAGGCCGACCGAAGCTGAGCGTATCCCCCTGGATGTCACGGTCCTGGTAAAAGCCCGTGCGGAAGGCATCCAGATACTGGTTGGCCAAGTCCCAGTCCTTTTCCTTGCGGGCATCTTCGGCCTTCTCCAGGTTTATTTGGTTTTTCAGGAGGGAAGCCTGTAGGATGACGGGCCAGGTTCTGGTGTTGGGTTCGAGAAAATTCTTGATTTTGAAGAGCGCCTTCTCGGCCTTCTCGTATTCTTTTTTCCTAATGTCGCCCCGGGCTCCGGCAAGCATTTCCTCGGCAAGTTGAGCTTGCTCCTCGGACTTTTCCAGCGCCTTCTCCATTTCCGCATCGAAATCAGCTTGCTCCTCGATGCCCAAGGTTTCGGACTCCGCCTTCCGGCGAGCGTCCTCGACGTTTTGGTACTCTACCACCAGGTTTTGCACTTCGCCGACCTGTCCCTTGAGCATGGCTTCCCCCATCCTGTACCAAGTAATCTGCTGCTTGGCCTTATAAAGGTCGCTGATCAGGGCAATGCTGGAAACGTTTGCAGGCAATACGCCCAAAGCCTCGTCGATTTGGTCCAGAGCCAAGTCGTATTGTCCGTCGCTGGCATCCTTTCTCGCTTTTCCCAGGAGGAATTCAGCCCGTCTCATGGCCGAAGCCATCTTTACTTTTTCCTCCTGCATAAGGCGCTCGAAATCCGGCTTTGCATCATCTTCGGGCAGGCCCGACTTGGCTCTAATCTCAGCTAAGTCCTTCTTGGCCTTTTCGAGCTCTTCCACCAATTTTCCCACAAGCGAGACGTCTTGGTTGCCTTGATTCTGGAGAAGGACTTCACGTTTTTGCCTTCTTTCCTCGAGGTCGTCCTTTACGTTTTCCTTGTAGCGTGCAAGCAACTGGCTCGCCAGGGAATAATTCTTGTCCCGCATGGCTTGGTTTGCCCTTCTGAAGTACAGCTGGGTTTCTTCCTTGCGGATTTGGCTGAGGTAAAAGGCGTTTTCCTCCGTCCTCGTAATTTGTTTCAAGGCCCGAGCCGCCAAGGATTGGGCGGTGTCCAGCTCCCCATTTTTCGACAGCTCCCGAATGTCGTCCAGAAGCCTGATCAAATTGGTTTGCGGGCCCAAGTTGTAAATGGAGGCCGGGTCCTCAACGGCCTGAGGGCCGGGGGGGGGCGATTCATCGGGCAATATGCCTTGGGGGGGTTGCGGCAAGCCGGCTGCCGGAACCGCACCTGAAAGGCTCGGCTCGGGGGGAGGCGGGGAAGGCGTATCGATCGTCGGTTCGGACAGAGCCCCCTCGACGGGGTTGAAGCCTGGAGCAGGTGCGGGGATGGGCAGTGGCTCGGGGGGAGGGAGGGTCTCGGGCAAACCGATGGGGGGAGGCAAGGCGGGAAGGTCGGTGGCTGGTTCAGTCAATGGCTCGCCAATGGGGGGAGGCTCTTGGGCCAGCAATCCGCTTTCGAGGCAAGACAGGATGAGTGCGGTCAATCCAAAGGCTCGAAACAGCTGGCTTGTCTCAGACATTCAAAGAGGGGGGGCAGGGCTTAAAGTTTTCTGGTGTTTTGCAAAAGACTCAATTCCATAGAAACACGCCATCGGGTCAATCCAATAACGTGCGCAAATATCGGGCCTCGGAGAACCCTGGTTTCGGATGTCTTTGTTTGGTGAACGCCTTTGTTTGGATAGTTCCATTCATTGAATCGTCGAGCCCATCTAAAAGCCTCGATTTTTTTGTCCTCGCGGGCAAAGGGCTTGCATCAAAGTAGCGCCGTTTGGCCGATCCTGTACAGCTTGCCGTTTCCGCGTTACGGGGAAACGGCCCGGCAGAGCTAAGTCGTTACCCTTTAGCTCGCTCCCAAAGCCGAGTCGCTTGACCCGAGGCAGGGCAACTCAAGGGAGGGAAAGCCTTAGGGTTGTTTTGTCGGTAGGACCAGGTCCAAGTTTTTCCACCAATACCCATTTGTCGTCCAAGTTTATTTCCTTGATGGTGTATCTCCTGCCATTGAATTCCAAAATTTTTCCGGTGTCCTTGTCGGAAAGGGTGGTTGGCTCGTTCGCCCCCTCGAGTCGATAGGTCATCCTGATTTCGATTTCGCCAGCAAAAACTTCATCCATCATGCTGTTTATCTCAAAGGTTTTTCCTCCCATCTTGAAGTCCTTCACCATAGCCCGACCGACCGACCGTACTCCTCCGGACTTTTTATCCCTAACCTGCTGAACGGTAAAGTACGTGACCTGCAAAAGCTTGCTTTGATCCTCCTCCGTGGTGCGGATGAGAGATGAGGTACCGGGTTTGCCGGTCAGGTTTTCCCGATAGGGGATGCCGATCTCCATCCGATTGCGCTTGTTCTGGCGCCTCTGGGATACGAGGGGGTCGAGGTCGTCGAAAATCGGCACTTTTCCGATCCATCCGGACATTTTGAAGCGATAGGGCTTGTTGTCGATGGCGTCGAGCGACAAGCCGAACTCCTCGGTCTTCTCCGTGACCACTACCTCCTTCTCGGGCAAGGTGGTGGTCAGGTTTCCGTCAACGAGATAGATAACGGGGGGGGTAAAGAGGTCGTAAATCGAGTCTTGCGTCTCGTCGCTGGGTTTGGTCCATCGAGCCCTGTCGGCCTTGGTTTCATTCCCGTCCGATGGAGGCAGCGGCAGCGCTTGATAGAGGGAAAGAAACCACTCATCGGGATCAAACTCGTCTATGGAAGAGTCGAACAGCAGGACGCGACTGCCATGTATGGAGTCAAGTTGAGCCAAGGAAACAAGGGCCCTCCCCTCATCAGACTGGATGGCTAATTCCACCCTCGTCTTCTTCCAGTCTCGGTCAAGGGTCAGGTCGTCGTTAATCATGAGGGTGCCGGTAATCTTTTTCGTTCCGTCGTATGTGAGGGCGTAGGTTCCCCTTCTTTCCAAAACGATTCCCTTGATCGGAATGGTCTTGGAAATGCTTTCGTCCTCCTTGGAAACGAAGGTGACGGATTGGCCGGGCATGAGCCCGTTCTCCTTGCCAAGTTCCAAGGTGACGTTTCCTGCGTTGTCGGTATCGAAATAAAAGGCGCTATCCGAGCCACTCCATCCGCCTCGCTCGTCTTCTTCTCCGGACAAGAGACCCACAAGAACGGACACAATGACCGCGAGGACACTTAGCAAAAGTACTATCTTGTCGTAATGGGACTTAAGTATCCTCACGATTCTTCAAATTACTCGATTAGGGTTTCAGTGAGGGCTCCGTGTCCGGATGCTTCGAGAAAATCCCCCAGGCTTTGATCGTCGGCCTCGACGTTTTCGAGGATACCCGTGAAAAAGGCCTCGGCGTCGCGATCAACGCCGGTTACGTATTCGATTAGGAAGGTAAATTTGGAACGCACGTCCTGGACGATCGGCAGCTCCGAGCTTTCGGGTCCGGCATTCCCGAGCGCCGGATCGCCTGGATCGGGAGAAAAGGCAGTCGAGGTATCATCCGTGTCGCGTTCCACCACGAACTTGCGCAGAAGATAAGGCGGTCTCAGGGAATTAAGGAAGGTCCTGGCATGGGAGGTAATTCCCACGAACTGGATTTCGAAGCACGTGCTGTCGAGAATGCCATGCGTCTTAAGCAGGCTGGCCTTGCGGTCGTCGAGCTCCAAAAGGTCATCCCCAATGTTACCCTCGTCCGTCTCTCCGACCGGTTCGCGGTGAATGTAAGCGAGCCGGAGAGGGTAGTCCTTGGTCGCAGATTCCGAGACGAAACCGACCAGTTGCTTGATGATCTCAATCTGAACGCCCAAGAGCTGGGCTTCCTCGGAGCTAAAGTTGGGCCAGTTGCCATCATAGGACTTGAGCCCGAACCCAAACTCCTCAGCCGGCTGACTGGGGGTGTCCAGAAAGGGGGTAGCGGGTCCACCCTGACTGCCTCCGGGCAGTACGACGTTCTTGGACCTGCAAAGTTCCCGCAACTGCGTATACTGGCGAATGAGGGAGGAGTTGATCGACTCCGGGGATTTTTTCTTCCAAGTCTTGGAAAGATTGTTTTCGGAGGCCAGAACCTGTCCCCACAGCCTATTCTGGGCTCGCTCCAAGGCGGCCAGGCGAACCAAGTCCTTCCTTGCCATGTCCAGCTCGTAGTCGAGTCCTTCGAAGGGCATTTTTTCGCTTCTTTGGCTTTTGATTCTCGATTCCGCGTCACTAATTTCGCTTTTCAGGTCTTCGATCTTTCCGCTGGTCATTAGGGAGAAGGTCAAGAGGACCGAAAAGACCACCAGCGCGGTGAGGAGGACCGAAAAAAGGAGGAGGTTGCTCTTGATGAATTTCATGTCCAATGCTCAATTCAAGATGATTTCAAACTCGAAATAAGTAAAATACCTGTTGAACAAATCCCCCTTGTCCTTGGTCTGGAAAGTCTTCTTGCGAACCTCCTTGATCATCGTCAGTTCGCTCAGGTAGTTCGTGAGGGCGGTTTGCTTGGCGCTGTTGAGCTGAATCAGGTTGTCCCTAAGGTCTCCCTGGCTTTCGGTCTTGGGGTCTACGGTTGGCCGGACGAGGTATCGACCGGAGAGCCGCAGAACGGGTATGGCCACCGCGTTGTTGCGACTTGCCCCTCCCCTGCCAAGTGCTTCCGTGGGGTTGAGGAGCTTGAATTCATCGAACCAGGTATCGGTGACGTTTTCGTGCTCCAGGGCGCTTTGCAGCAAATTAAGCAGATTCTGCAGATTCCAGCAGGTCTTCCCCTGGACCTCGAACGGCTCGTTTCTGGCCCTCACCTGGGTGTTCAAATATTGAAGGAATTGAAGGGTATCGTTTTTGCTCTCCAGGCCCTCCAGTTCGTTGTCCAGAGTCTTCGTGGTTCGTTCGATCTCGGCAACTTGTTGGCTGAGATCGGACGACTCGCCCAATCCGCTTATGACTCCTGGTAAAGGGATGAGGGCGAGAATTGCGGCAGATACAAGGAGCAGGGGTTGTTTTCTCTTAAAGTTAAGGTTCGTCAGCTTGCTCGCGGGGAGCAGGTTGATGGTTTTCGTAAGGATGGAGGTTTCCGACCCCGGCTGGGGGAAGATGGAGGCGGCCAGGCCGACCGGTTCGCTAAGCATAAATGGCAGCAGGTTGCGCATTTCCTGACTGACTTGGTCGGAGAGAGTAATCGCTTGCAGGGGATCGAAATAATCAATGTCCAGCCTCTGGCTCTGGCTCAGGAATTCGGGCAGTTGGTTGAGCAAGGCCCCTCTCCCGGCCAAAAACATTTTGCTGGGAGACTTTCCTTGCTTGAGCCTCTTGTAGGTAACGACCGAGCGGGTAATTTCCTGGCTGAGCCGGGCCAGAAACTGCTTGGAGCATTTTTCCAGCGTCTGTACGCTCGGGTCATCCGCCGAGAAAGCAACCGCTCCCGAGAAATAATTCTTTTTGACCTCTTCCGATTTCTCAAATTGGGCGCCTAGGTTATCGGAAATATTTTGGGTCAAGGAATTGCCGCCCATGGAAATAGGGCGTATCAGGAAACCGGTCGGGTTGATGAACAGCAGGTTGGTTGATTTCGCACCCACGTTCACGACTAAAGTCTCTCCACTGTCCAGCCCGATTCCGGACGCCCTCATGGCATTGTAGTCGAGGACGGGGGCGGGTGTAATTTGAACCGGGGTCAAACCTATTTCCATGACCCTCTCGCAAAAATCTTCCGCCACCTTGGGCTTGACTGCAAAGGCCAATATCTCCTGCTCGACCCCATCGTCGTCAATGACCTGGTAGTCCCAGATCAATTCGGTTAGCGGCACGGGCATCTTCTGCATGAGCTCGAAGGCAACGATTTTCTTTTGCTTTTCCTCCTCAACATGCGGAACCCGGATGGTCTTGGTAAGCAAAAGTGATCCCGGGAAGATAAACCTGGCATCGCCCTTGATTCCCTCCCTTTTGCAGAGGTTCTCAAGGCCTTGAATAAAATACTCCAGCCATAGTTCCTCGCTCGAGTAATCGTAGCGAAGGGTTTCCAGCCCCACTTGCTCCAGAACGATTCCGTCGCCTTCGTGCGCAAAAACACCCACGGACACGTGGGATATTCCGCAATTTATTATAATTTGCTTCTTTTCGGACACGTCGAGCGTATCAATGTTTCCAGTAAGACGTAATCACCGGCCGGCATCCGCCTTGGGCTTCACCACAGTGGTGGCGTCAAGGTAGGATGAGTCGACGAGGTGGGCCGGCATGAGCAAACCCCTGTTCTTGTCGGAATTGGCTGCGGCCTGAGCCTTGAACTTGTTGAGGATTTCCTCCGTGCGATACTTGTCGAAAAATATGCTTTCCGAAATTTCGAAGGGCACGTCGTTTTGCAAGATTTCCACGGCATATCCAACTAGTTTTACGTAACCGCCCTTGAAAAACCCATCGCGCTCAGCCAAGAGGGCGGGAAAGAGAAAGTGGGCATTTTTCGTGTTCCGATCGACCTGGACGGTTAAATATTCAACCTCTGCGCTATAGTACTGGTAGAATTGAGCATCGGTCAGGGTGGAGCTTCTCAAGGTCTTCTTCTGGTGCTCGTTGCTGAAGCAAAGGTAGAGTCTTACCTTCAGGTTATCCAGAAATTCGACGTTCATCACCTCTTGGATCGAGGTCGGTCTCTTCTTGAGGTAGGTCTGAGCCTTGGGGTGAGCAACGGTCACGAAGGAAACGGTTGCCTTCAGCCACATATCCGATTCCTTCGTCACTACAACCTTGCCCGCCAGCTTGACGTATTCGTCGGGAGCCGAAAAAAGTTGTCCCGCGAAGAACGAAGACAAAAGCGCAAAGGGAATTAACTTCAGGATTTTCATAGGGTATTCGGAGTTAAGGTTTGGAGTTACTACATCCTTTCTCTAGAATGAGGTTTTTAACAAGCTTAAATTAAATGGATTTCAAGATATCCTGCCTACTTTTTATCCGCAACGAGGAAGATGATATTCTCATGCTGCGCAGAAAGAAGTCCCCAAACAAAGGGCGCTGGAGCCCCCCGGGCGGAAAACTGGACATGGTCAAGGGGGAGTCTCCTTATCAATGCGCCCGCAGGGAGGCTTTGGAAGAAACGGGCCTAGAGTTGGGAAACGATGATTTGTCCCTTTTCGGATATGTCTCCGAGCGGGGCTACGAATCATCCACGAACTGGCTTATGTTTCTTTTCGACTGCAAGAAGCCAATTACCCGAATTCCAGACAATTTCGACGAGGGTACTTTTCGTTTTTTCTCAAGAAGCGCCATCTCCAGCTTGGATATTCCTCCCTCGGATCATGAGCTGATTTGGCCTTTCTACGACAAGAGAAACCTTGGGTTCTGGTGCATTCAGGCCGACTGTGATTCGCAAAATCCGCCCAAATTAAGGATTGAAGCATTTCCCGGATAAGGGAATAATAGAGGGCTGACTCAGCTCCCTTAATTGAAAACTCATGGAAGGATTACACCACGACACCAATCTCGACCAGGAAGAAGCGACTTCCGGGGACAAGGAAGGCTCTTCGGATGCTGAAAATACCGAGAGCAGTGAAGCCGTTGCGGGCAACCGGCCCGAGCTCGGCGGTGTCGGTGAGATCGATTATTCCAAAGAAGCCGCCAACCGGGAACTGAGCCCCGAGGAGAAAATTGCATTTTTGGACCAAATGGTTCGGATACGTCGGTTTGAGGAGCGATCCCTCAGGGCTTACCAGCAGGGCCACATAGGCGGCTTTCTGCATTTGTACATTGGTCAGGAGGCTGTTGCGGTAGGAGCAGTTTCATGCATGACCGAAGAGGATCACGTCATCACGGCCTACAGGGATCATGGTCATGCCATCGCCGTGGGCATGGAGATGGACGAGTGCATGGCCGAACTCTACGGCAAGAAAACAGGGTGCTCCAAGGGCAAGGGTGGCTCGATGCACTTTTTCGCGCCCGACAAAAACTTTTGGGGCGGTCACGGTATCGTCGGCGGACAAACTCCACTTGGACTCGGCATTGCCTATGCCGTCAAATACAAGGGAGCAAAGGGGGCCTGCCTTTGCTTCATGGGGGATGGCGCCACCAACCAGGGGCCCTTCTACGAATCCCTGAATCTCGCAGCTCTGTGGGGGCTTCCGGTCATTTACGTCATAGAAAACAACGGCTATTCCATGGGCACTGCCGAAGCCAGACATTCTGCGGGCGAACCACTCGCTCGCAGGGGGGATCCCTTCGACGTAAATTGGTCCGTATCCCACGGACACGACCTTTACGAGGTGCGCCATAACATTTCCGAGGCCCTGAGGCTGGCCCATGAGGAATCCAAGCCATCCGTTTTAGAAATCGTCACTTACCGCTACCGCGGCCATTCGGTCGCCGACCCGGACCAAACCTATAGAAGCAAGGAGGAGATCGAGGAGTATAAGAGCAACAAGGACCCGATCAACTTATTCAAGGACAGGCTTCTGGCGGAGGGGGTCATCGACGAAGAAGCGGCGAATGAGATGGACCGCAAAGCCAAGGACGAGGCCGAAGCTTCGGCCGAGTTTGCCCAAGCCAGCCCATATCCCGACCCGGAAGAGCTCATGGAGGACGTGTACTGGGAGACCGACGATCCCGGTGGCAGGACTTCCGAGGGAACTATATTTTTCGAATCGCCCTAAAACCAAGATAACTCAACGAAATGTCCGCCATCACCTATAGGGAAGCACTAAACCAAGCTCTCTCCGAAGAGATCGCCCTAGACGACCGCGTGGTTCTCATGGGGGAAGAGGTCGCTCAATTCAAGGGATCCTACAAGGTTTCCGAAGGTATGCTTGAGCAATTCGGGGCCCAACGAGTCATCGACACGCCCATCAGCGAGGCCGCATTTTCCGGTCTTGCGGTAGGGGCCGCCATGATGGGCATGAGGCCGGTCGTCGAGTTCATGTTCTGGAGCTTTTGCTACGTTGCCTTCGACCAGATATTCAACAATGCCGCAAGCGTACGATACATGTCCGGTGGCCTGATCAACGTTCCCGTGGTTTTTCGGGGGCCGGCCAACGGCGGAACAAACGTCGGGGCCACCCACTCCCATACCCCTGAAAATTTTGCCGCCAACACCCCGGGGCTGAAGGTTGTTTGTCCGGCGACTCCGGCCGATGCGAAGGGCCTTTTGAAGTCCGCCATCAGGGATAACGACCCCGTCTGCATAATGGAAAACACCATCCTTTACAATATGGAGGGGGAGGTCCCGGACGAAGAGGATTTTCTCGTGCCCCTCGGAAAGGCGAACATCTTGCGGGAAGGCAGCGATCTGTCCATCATCGCTCATGGCAAAGCCGTCCATACTTCTCTGCAGGTCGCACAAACCCTCGAGGAACAGTTTAAAGTGTCGGCGGAGGTCCTCGACCTCAGGTCCATCCGACCTCTGGACGTCGAGGCTATCCTCTCCTCGGTTAAAAAGACCAACCGGGTGCTTTTGGTGGAGGAGAACAAACCTTTCTGCGGGGTCGGGGCACAGGTTTCCTTTATTATTCAAGATCAAGCCTTTGACTACCTGGACGCCCCCATCAAAAGGGTATCGGCAATCGACGCGCCCCAGGCATACAGCAAAGCCCTCGAAAGTATCCAAATTCCCGAGCACGATCGCATCTTGGCAAAAGCAAAGGAACTCATCTAATCCTCTAGATATGGCCGTAATCATAGAAATGCCCAAACTGAGCGACACGATGACGGTGGGAACCGTGGTCAAGTGGCACAAGCAGGTTGGCGACCAGGTTGCCAATGGGGACGTGCTGGCCGAAGTCGAAACGGACAAGGCAACCATGGAGTTGGAAAATTTCGACGATGGTTATCTTTTGAAAATTTTTGTCCAGGAAGGTGAGGAGGTACCCATTGGCAGCGCACTTGCCGCAGTCGGTGAAGAAGGCGAGGATGTCGAGGATGCATCCCCCGCCGAAACCGCACAGGTTGATCAGGTAGAGACGGCTGAAACCGAAGAGGAGCAGCCGATCCAGCTTGAGCAGGAACAGCCCGTCGAGAAAACGGAGGAAAGCGAGCAGTTGGAGCAGAGCGCCCCACCCCTCCCCGAAGACACCGATGCAGGCGAACGGATTCTCGCATCTCCCCTTGCCAAGAAAATGGCCTTGGAGAAGAACCTCGACCTCACAAAGATAAAGGGCTCGGGACCTGGTGGAAGAATCACCAAAAAGGACGTTTTGGCTCAAGCGGACGCGCACGTCCCGGCGAAAGAATCCCCTGCCCTACCCCAGCCGGATGGAAGCCCGGATGCCTCTACCGCGGCTTCGGGAGTTCCCACCCGCACCCAAGTTCCATCATCGGGTCTACTGAAGGAGCAGATGATCCCTGTTTCGAAGATGCGCTCCATCATAGCTCAGCGCCTCTTGGAGTCGAAAAGCACAATCCCCCACTTTTACCTTCAGAAGGAAATTGATTCGCAACCACTTCGTCTCGCCCGCGAGGCCATGAACGAAAGGCTTGCCGGTCGGTCTTCCTCGGAAGAAAAGCCGCTCAAATTAACCTTGAACGACTTAATCCTCAAGGCTTGCGCCGAAACCATCAAATGGATCCCCGACATCAATACTTCCTGGGAGGGGGAGCAGATTCGCCACCACGGAAACGTCCACCTTGCTTTTGGGGTGGCGGTCGAGGATGGATTGGTTACCCCGGTTATCAGAAACGCCGAATCACTAGACCTCACCGCCCTTTCCCTGGAAGCCAAATCCCTGATTGACAAAGCCAGGTCCAAGAAGCTGACCCCCGACGAGATGACGGGGTCGACTTTTACGGTTACCAATTTGGGCATGTTCGGTATCGATTTCTTCAGTGGCATCATCAATCCCCCCAACGCCGCCATATTGTCCGTTGGGGCAAGCGTCAAGAAGCCCGTTGTGGATTCTTCCGGCAACCTTCGGGCGGGTGAAACCATGACCTTGGGCTTGAGTTGCGATCATCGCTTGGTCGACGGGGCCGTCGGGGCAAGCTTCCTCAAGCATCTTGGAGAAACCCTCGAGAGACCTGCTTCTCTCCTTGTTTGAGCAAAGCACCAACCAGTCGGCTCAGTCGGCTTTACTCGTTCTGGTCCGGGCATCCTCAACCAACCAAGAGGACATGTCTCCGACTTTTTTCATGACCTCGTCTTTCGAGCCGTCCAGATCCGCTGGATTTGTTTCCCCACAACCAAAGAGATAATATTTGATCTTCGGTTCGGTCCCGCTTGGCCTTACGGCCACGGTGTAGCCGTTTTCCAGCGTCATGTGCAGAAAATTTTCCGTTGGAAGGGGGTCCTCGTCCTCGTCTATGTAGCCGGATTCCAAGTAATCCTTGGTCTTTACAACCGAAACGCCGTCAATCGAGCTCAGTGGGCTTTCCCTGTAGGAGGCAGCCAGCTTGGTTATCGTTTCACTACCCTCTGCTCCTTCGAAGTAGAGGTTTTCAGTCTTTTCGAAATGAAAACCATATTTCTTGTAGAGGGTGTCCAGAAAATCAAAAGGTGTAGAGTTGGTGGATTTTAAAAAGCCGAAGAGTTCCGCTATGGCCAAGGCGGAAGCATTGCCGTCCTTGTCGCGCACTACGTCGAGCGGCAAATAGCCATAGCTTTCCTCGGCGGCAAGGATAACATATGTTGAATATCGCGAAAGTACGTCGATTCGGGCAAAAAGGTCGGTTTCGTCAAAGTCAAGGGACAGGCCCTCTTTTTCCTTGAGCTCCACCATGGCCTCCCTTTCGTACTTTGCGAGTTTTTCCGCCATCCACTTGAAGCCTGTCGGGGTATTCACACAGCGAATACCGTAGCTTTCGGCGATGCGGCTCATCATGGGGGTGGTCACGAAGGTCTTGATAATAGCAAAACGACTTGAGTTGGAGTCGGTCAGAATTTGTTTCCTCTTGGATGCCGCCAAACGATATTCCGCTAGAAGACAAGCGACTTGATTTCCCGTCAGGCAGGCGAAACCTCCGGCTTTTTGCTTGGCCGCTACACCGATTCGATCACAATCAGGGTCACTGCCCATGACGAGTGTTGATTTCGTTTTGCGGGCAACGGAAATTCCCATCTTGAGGGCTTCGGGGTTTTCCGGGTTCGGTGATTCGACCGAGCTAAAGTTCGGGTCTTGCTTGTTTTGTTCATCCACTACCACAACCTCCACCCCGTGATCCCACAGGGCCGGTATTGCAGTAATCGCTCCGGTCCCGTGGATTGGCGTAAAAACGAGCTTGGGTGGATTTTCCTGCAACATATCCGGGTCAAGCACCGCATCTTCCAGCGCGGCGCGGTAGGAGAAATCATCCTCCGCCTGAAGCAGGGTCCACGGCACTTCCTCGGTCGTGGGTTTATCCAGGAGGGGCAAGAGTTCTGCAATGGAAATAGAACCGTATCTGTCCACGACATTGCCGTCATGAGGTGGAACCAGCTGACCCCCATCAGAGAAATACGCCTTGAAGCCATTGTCGTGGGAGGGGTTGTGGCTTGCCGTTATAACTACCCCGGCGTGCGCATACTGATTGCGCACGGTAAAGCTTAGCTGTGGGGTAGATCGGGGGCCGTCGAAAATCATCGAGTACCCGCCCAGTCGGGACCATGCATTGGCAACGAGCTCGCAAAATTTCCTCGAAAAGTGGCGGACGTCATGGGCCACCACCAAGCGTGGTTGTTCTAGGATGCCCTCGCCGGACATCCATTCCCTCACGTAGAGATAAAGCGCCTTGGTCGCGCGGAGGACGGTTATTTCATTCAGGGTGTTACTACCAACGGCTGCGTATTCAGGGGTTTGCCCCTCCTTGCTTCTGCCCCTTTCGGCTTTTGTCACCACCACCCCTATGGTCCTGCCCCTCATTCCACCAGTGCCGAAGGCGAGGTTCTTGTAAAAGCGATTGTTTAATTCCTCCCAACTCTTGCCGGCAATCAACTCTTTGAGGGATTGGGTTATCCATTGGGGTAAACCCTCAATTCCGAGAAGCTCGCACAGGTTATCATGGGAGGTTTCGTAAAGATCCCCATTTTTCTTGGCATCGCCAAGCACTTGTTCTGTATTTTCAGGCATAATTTCGTTTGGGGTGTTTTTTTAAAGTGTACAAGGAGGTATATCTCTTGCGAAATCTTGTTCGGGTTCCTCGGCGGAGGGCGGCGGTCAAGGATCTTGGCTTTGTTGCGGGCCGTCTGCTTTTTCCTCCGGCATGCGGTATAGAAGTTCGTCGCTCTTGCCATAACCAAGCTCTTTTCTTGCAATTGCGTCCTGAAAGTCAGGATCCCTCCTCAACCGATCCAAAAATTGACGGTGTCTTTTGGCCTCCCTTCGAAGATCCTGCAGCTCCTTTTCCAAAACGGCTTCTTTTGTCTGCCAGTGTGAATACTCGTCATAGGCCCGCTGAAGTTGCAGCAATAGATAGCCCCCCGCACAAAAGGCAAGGATCACTAAGGTGACGAGGATGGACTTTCTTGGATTCACTACCGGATCTGTACAAACATAGAGTGATTTATCTTTTCCCTCAAGTAAGTTTCAGTTGGTGGCTGGCGTATATATATCATGCAGGCGAATCATTCCAAGGAGCTTGTTGGTTTTCTCGCATGCCACGGGTAAGACGGAGATGGGATACTTGCGGTCTTCCATTACCCTGAGCGCCTTCCCTAGAGAGATTTCGGGAGATATTATCTGCGGAGAAGCGGACATTACCTCGGCAGTGGTTAATTCCAAAAGGTTTTCACTTTCCTTAAGGGCGCGCCGCAAATCTCCGTCCGTGACGATTCCCAATAGCTTCTCCCCCTCCATGACGCAGGCGGCGCCCAAGGGATGCCGCGTCATTTCAATGACCAGATCCTTTGTTTTGGTTTGTTTTTCCACGCAGGCAATTTTGGATGGTGGGTGCATCACGTCTGATACCCTAAGGACAAGGTTTCGGCCCAATTGTCCGGCTGGGTGTGTTTGCGCATAGTCCTTTTCCGAAAAATTTCTTCGCTTCATCAACGCCGAAGCCAGGGCGTCGCCCAGCGAAGCGGAAACCGCAAAGCTGGCGGTAGGAACGATTCCCAGAGGGTCTGCTTCTTGTGGCACGGAGGAGTCAAGGTATGCGTCCACCTTTTGAACCAATTGACCCTTTGTGTTGCCGAAAATTCCGACTATCTTTGCACCCCTGGTTTTGAGAATGGGTTCGAGAGCGACCAGTTCCGGCGTTGCGCCACTGTTCGAAAGGAAAAGAACAGGGTCTCCCTTTTGATGAATCCCGAGGTCTCCGTGAACCGCTTCCGATGGATGAAGAAATGCCGATGGGGTACCAGTGCTGCAAAAGGTTGCGGCAAGTTTCTTTCCCAAGTGCCCGGACTTACCGATTCCGCTCACAACCACCTTTCCACGCTCCGTATAAAGAAGATCGGTGGAGAGAGAAAAGTTTTCGCCCAAACGCTCGGATGCTCCTATAATGGAATCCGCTTCCTTGATTAATACGCTCTGGGCGTTCAGGAGTTCCTGTTTGCTGTCCATATGTCTTTCTGCCTATCTTTGGCATTTAGTTCAAGACTAAGACCATTGGGGGTTGCTTTTGGCCCTCCTTGTTTTTTCCATTTTGCATTCTTTGGGATTGTAGTGCAAATTAATCTCGGCACATATTCATATAGTTGCCTTATCGCCTAACGCTTTACCTACATGTTTCAAGTCACCTTCTCGGACCAAAGTCTTTCCGTCTTAAACTCTCTGCCCCAAGCCGAGCAATTGAGCCTTATGGATAAGCTAAGCTCGCTTACCAACAGCATTCTCTCGGGCGCGGATAATGGAATTGGTCGGTTTCAGAGAAACGGCAAGACCTTTTATCGACTTAGGCTGGATGAGTTGCGAATTTACTTTGAGAAGATCAACATCGCGCTGCATTGTCACTTCATTCTTCCCAAAAACTCACTCAACGACTTCTTGTTCCGCTGTAAAATGCCGGCATCCGAAGAAGCCGTCCTCGAGAACCACCAGAGCTTTTGGGACTACCTGGAATCATTGGCCAAGAAATAACATGTTTGATAGCTTGTTAAAATCCCTTGAGTTTTTAACTGCCCCTCGAAGAAGTCCCGTTAACCGCACCCTTCTTGGTCCTCTTGTGAACGTACGGTTTTCTCGCTTCGGCTTGTCTTTCAGAAATTTGCGAAGTTGTTTAACTTATTCTTGATCATAAGAGTAATACAAATCAATAGATGTTATTTCATTATTAATAATTCGATATTGTCTACTCTTTCATTTTAATTCACTACTCCCCTTAATGAAATTCAAGATTAACAGAGATCACTTTAGCGCCGGTTTGCAACTGGCGAGCAGTGTCGTTGGAACGAGGAAAACGATGCCAATCCTGCAAAACGTCTTGATCGAAGCTCGAGAAGGCACCGTTCGCCTAACGACAACGAATCTCGACCTCGGAACACGTTGCTCGGTTAAGGCCGAAGTGGCAGAGGAGGGCTCCGTTACTCTCCCGGTCAGGGAACTGGGAAGGATCGTGAGGGAGCTGGGTGAAATGGAAGTAAACGTAGAGTCCTCGGATTCTCCAAAGGCCACGATAAGCACGAGGGGATCCGTGTTTAACGTCGTGGGCATGGATAGCAAAGAGTTCCCCCCCCTCCCCGAATTGGTTGATGAAAAAGTTTTCGCCTTGGATCGCCAAGAGGTCGTATCGATGCTTAAGAGCGTTTCATATGCCCAGTCCGTAAACGAGGAAAGATACATGCTAAAGGGGGTTTTCTTTCAATTCGAGAAGGGAAAACTCTCCTTGGTTGCAACCGATGGAAGGAGGTTGGCGGTAACGAATCGGGAAATGAAGGTAGCTGAAGGGGATGGTGGTGAATTTATTTTGCCCTCCCTAACGGTGACCGAACTGGAAAAACTCCCGGATATCGGAAACGCCATTAATATATCCTTCACGGACCGACAGGTGGCTTTTGAGTTAAAGGTGGACAGCGAGGAAGACGAAACCACGGGTTTCAGGGACTCCATTTACCTGGTATCCAAGGTGGTCGAAGGAAAATACCCAAACTATAAGCAAGTCATCCCGAAAGATGACTTCAACATGGCCGAAATCGAACGTGAATTGATGCAGGAATGCGTTCACAGGGCAGCCCTAGTTTCGGATGAAAAAGTAACCTTGAGAATCAAGAAGGATGAGATGGAAATTACAGGACAAAGTACCCTCGGCGACGCGTGTGAGTCGATGGGTATTGACTATGATGGTGAGGTTGCCACGGTGTCCTTTAACCCTCGCTTTCTGCTGGATCCCCTCAAGTCGCTTCAAAGAGACAAGGTATGTCTCGAGTTTCGTGATGACATGAGCCCCGGAGTCTTCAGGGTTGAAAAGGGCGAAGAGAGCAAATTATCTTTCCTTTGCGTCGTAATGCCCATTAGGACCGACTAAAGGACCGACACCGACACAAATTCAGCACATTTGAGCGGGAGAGCCATTGGCCAAAAGGGACTGAAGCGGCTCCCCGCTCTCATAAACGATATTCTTGCCCTCATAATTCCTAAGGAAATACTTTCCGCCCACCACCTTCTGCAAGTAGTTGGGGTTAAGAGGTATTTTTCCTCCCCCCCCGGGGGCATCTATGACGAACTGGGGGATGGCGTAACCGGTCGTGTGTCCTCTCAGTTCCTCGATAATGCGAACCCCTACCATGGGATCGGTCCGCAGATGAGAGCTCCCCTCGATAAGGTCACATTGGTAAAGATAATAGGGGCGGACTTTCATCATAAGCAACCTGTGCAACAGACTTTTCATGGTTGAGACGTCGTCATTAACCCCCTTTAGCAGAACGGATTGGTTTCCCAGAGGAATTCCGGAACCGGTTAGTTTTCGGCATGCATCATATAGGTCTTTGGTGCATTCGTGTGGGTGATTGACGTGTATGCTCATCCAGAGATTGGGATGGGCTTGAAGGGATTTTATCAAATGGTCGGTTATCCGTTGGGGTAGAAAAACCGGAATACGAGACCCTATCCTCACAAACTCGACATGCGGTATCTCCGCCAACTCGCCCAAGATCCGAGCCAATGCTGCGTCGGAGAGAAGCAGAGGGTCTCCCCCGCTTAGCAAAACGTCCCTGATGGATTTGTTTGAACGAATGTACTCCAGTCCAACTTTTAGTGATGGATGAAAATCATAGTCCCGGGCATTGGAAACCATTCTGCTTCTAGTACAATACCTACAATAAGAAGCGCAGCGATCGGTGACCAGAAACAGAACGCGGTCCGGGTACCTGTGGACGATACCGGGTACGACCATGTCGAGCTCCTCGCCGACAGGGTCGCTTTGCTCGTTGGGAGAAGGAGATGCTTCTTCGGCTAGTGGAACGACCTGTTTTCTTATGGGACACGCCGGATTATTGGGATCAATGAGGTTGAAAAAATGAGGCGTTATTCCGACCAGCAGCCTGTTTTCGGAATGACTCAAGCCCGAAACCTCACTTGGGGTAAGGGTGATCAGGTTTTCAATTTGCCTTTGCGTGGAAATACGATTTCTAAGCTGCCATTTCCAGTCAAGCCAGTCCTCGTCCTTGACGTAAGACCAATGACCCTTGCCTTCGAACCATGAGTTTCGATCATCAGTTGGTTGCATGAGGGAAAGTTAAGGATGGAAATAAGGACAGACAACCCTTAGTTTATTATTTAGGCTAAAATGGCACAAGCAAGGAGTATGTCTCACAAAAACGAAGCGGAACGGATTTTATCGACATGGATAATCATGATGCTTCTGCTCCTTCATCCCGAAGCCTTGGGGTCATCTGAGAAACTGCCTGACTTTTCTCTTCCCGGAATAGATGGAAAATTTTACACGAACGCTGATTTTGGCAGAAGTGAAACCTTGGCTGTAGTGTTCTTGTCAAACCACTGTCGTATATCGCAATTGTTTCAGGATCAACTTTTGAAGATAAGGGAAAGATTTTCTCCGAAACAGATGGGAATAGTGGCAATCTCGCCGAATTTTGAAGAGGCTATCTTGCCGGACGAGCTGGCATATAGTGACCTGGGGGATTCTCTGGAAGAAATGAAGAAAAGAGCCTATCGCAAAAAGTATAGCTTTCCGTATTTATACGATGGAAAAGAACAGCATTTAACCAAAAAGTTAGGGGTAAAAATCACACCAACGGTCTTTCTTTATGATAGGAAAAGAAACCTAGTTTATGAAGGAAAGATAGGAAATCATGAAACGCCAAACCGTATGGAAACATCGGATCTTTTCCAGAACATAGTAGAAAATCTATCTGGGGCGGCCGGTAAAATAAAACGGACAAAAGTTTTTGGTACATCCATTAAGTTTCAGGACGACCTTCCAATTGCCGAGAAAGTTCGAGCTCGCAATGCTAGGGAAACCGTAAAGCTAACCCAAGCCGACGAGAGGAAACTGTCCTTTTACCTCACCCACAAAACCTACAAACCAAAGTTATTTTACGTGTGGCAGGCAGAAGACAAGGAATGCCGGGACAATCTGGTAAAGATCTCATCCGTATACAAAATCTTTAGGAAAAGGGGGTTGCGGGTCTTTACCGTTTGTATATCGAACATGGATAACTTCGAAAAAGCATTGGATCATTTGAAACAGTCCCAAATGTCATCCATTAACTTCATGGTGTCTGGCCACGAAATTGGCCCATTAATCAAGGTTGCACCTAAGGAACTACAGCAAATAACACCCTTTTTTCGACTGATAGGAAGTGATGGGAAAATGCTCATTGGGGGCAGGGGCGAGATATCCTCAGACCGTTTACGCATCGAAATTATAAAAGCACTTCAACCGAAATAAGGAGGCGTTCGGGTAGGTAGGATAAATTAATGGCTTCATGCTCCGGCAATCCCGACCTCTTCGTTGTTGCTTTCTCATGGAGTGGGTTAACGATTTTGCCGGAATTAGCTGAACTTGATTCGTAAGGAGAGGGAAGCGTCTGGGTGTTTTGTTTCTCCATTAGCTGCCCAGGCTCAAAACTAGTAAAGAAAGCGGACAAAAGGACAAAAAAATAAGTCGGGAGCGTAGGTTTGGTAGAAAAGGTCTGGATGCGATGATAAATAAAGGAAAAAGGAGATGAAAGACGTCGGGTATGTCAAAGGTGGCGGGAAATTCAATATGAGCAATCGCTATACTGTCAAAAAAAGAAATGATTAACTTCATAAAGTGAATGATAGTATTAATGCATTCTCCCATGTAGTGCATCGGGATAAAAATATCCAGTATAAGGAAGAAAAGAATAAATATAAAAATGGGTGCAATTATAAAAACGAGTATAACGTTTAGGGATATAGATAGTAGGTTGATGTGATGAAAACAGTCAATTATTAGAAGAGAACTGCTCAAAAAAGCTGAAAGAGAAACTTTGGCCGATGATAAAGATATCCGTAACTTTGAATAGGCTATGGAACCACCTTGGGGTTCCATTACATAAAGAATACCAAGTACTACAGTAAAAGATAATTGAAAACCTAGAGAATTAACGAAATCAGGATTCCAAAACAACAAGACAAGAGCAGCCCAGCCTAGGGAGGAAAACCCATTTCTTTTTCTGTAGAAAAGAGTAGATCCATAAAGAAAACAAATCATAATAAAAGCTCTGCATGAAGAGGCAGAGTAACCAACCAGAAGAACATAGATAAAGGTTGCCAGCAAACTTAAGGATATATAAAGACGCGGCCGGGGTAATAACCACATGAATATAGATTTAAAAAAACACAACAAATTCCAACATGAAGACCACTGACTGCAAATAGATGCATGGTACCCGTATTTGAAAATAATTGTATTAATGATGAAGGCATTAAGCTTTTGTCTCCAAGTGTTAACGCAACCACAAATCCCTTAGCATCATCTGTTAGTATTTTGTTTATATTTAAATGCTGCTTAATTCCTCTTCTTAGATTTTGCCAAAATGATAACACATCACTTTTAATAATTTTAATAATCTTTACATTATACATAGAAAAGTGAAAGCCTAAATCCTTGCGTGATTTATTTGTGCAGCATAAAAAAGAACAATCTTCTTTTATTAAACCCTTAACTCGTAAAATGTCCCCTTTACCTAGTGATATTCCCTTATGTATTTTAACTCCAGTTAATTTAACCGCTTTATCAATCAGATCAACTCGAACATTCGGAGCATTAGTTATTTTCCCTACATATTGTTTCTTCCAACTATTATTTCCTAGTTTTTGAAATTTTATTTGTTTCACAATTAAGTCTATCGAAATCTCTCTTGCCGGAAGATCTTTAACGCTTTCACTAATCTCACAAGTGCTCCATTTATAATATGTTTTTAAAAAGAAAACTGCACATATGGAGAAACCAAATATTAAACCAATAGAAGCTCTTTTATCGAAAACGTTACTTATCTTGGACCTGAACACGACCACGCCCAACAACATTACGCTTACACATAATATTGAACTCAGGTATATAAATGACGAATATGGTATACAGAGACCCAGGAGGATAGGAATCGCTGCGTAAAAAACGGGAGTACGCATCCATCTACGATCAAATCACATAGATTGCGTTCATACAAACATCTAATAGATTTAGTCCTTATTTTTCGTTTCCTCTATCTACAACTAGTGATAGAATGTTATTATGCTCTACGATCGTTCCTACATGAAAAAGCCTTTTAGAGGTAAGAACCGTTCACCGATAGACAAGTTGCTCATTATACTTCTGGTCTGCTTTGTCATGCAGTTAGTAGTTTCAATGGGCTCCCTTTATGAACTGCATAAAGGTCTATTGCCTAGTTTTTTAGGCTATTCTTCGCAAGCTCTACTGGACCTGTTTATCTGGACACCACTGACCTTTATATTTTTACACGACGGTCCACTTAGCTTAATCATCAGTTTGCTTGGAATTCACTTCATGGGACGAGCCATTGAACATGACATTGGCTCTAGAAACTTCATTTGGGTTTGCCTTGCCTCGGCACTTCTCGGGTCCACCTTTTGGTTAATTTTTCACATGGGACATCCTCAACCTCTGATGGGATCAACTTGTCTGGTAATGTCCTTCATTACACTCTTTTGCCTCAGTCACCCAAATAGACCCATTAGCCTCCTCCTCCTTCCCATTACCCTTAAGCCAAGAATAGTTTTTCTCAGTTTACTTGGCTTGGAGCTCTTTGGGTTCGTCTTCTACGAATTGCGTGGGAACCCGTCCGTTAATTATTCTGCTCATCTTGGTGGCATGATGGCAGGCGCTTTCGTCTTTTGGTTTATGCGTACCGGTCGCCAATTTCCGTCCATCGTTTTTAGTGGTAGCGGCGTCAAGGGTGTAGGACCATCGCGTACGCCGGCAGTGAAGCCTTCTTCCGGTTATGCTGTCGATCTCTCCGATCAGCGGGCCTTGCAGGAGGAAGTAGATCGTATTTTAGACAAAATTAATGATAAAGGGTTTGGTTCGCTAAGTCAGAAAGAAAAGAATACTTTGGATAAAGCAAAAGGCTTGCTACACAGACGCTAATTCTATCAAAATCAGCTCAATGAACCCCACATCGAATCTTACAGTTCGCTTGAAATGGTGTTACCTGCCTTTGTTTGTACTTTTGCACTCATTTGGTTTTTGCGAAAGTAACTCAACCCAGATCGAACCAAGCCCCCTCATGAAACATGAGACAAAGTGGCTGGTTCAGGCTCTCGAGCAAGCCCATTTCAGCAAGGTTTCCATTAAGAAGCTCGATTGCGGTGAGTTTCTCAGAAGTTACCTGAAGAAGCTGGACAAACAAAAATTATATTTCACCCAAGATGAGGTGGACGCCTTTAACGATTCATACCAGGCAACGCTCATTACTTATTTCAAGCAGGGCAACCTATTTCCCGGTTTTGAGATTTACAACAAGTATAAGGAGAATTCAGTCCAACGACTGGACTGGGCCATCAAATATCTCGATGAAGGATTTGCTTTCGACACCAACGAGACATATTTTACCGATCGCGAAAACGGAAATTGGGCGGAATCCGAGGCGGAACTGGTCGCTCAATGGAAAAACCTCGTTACCTTCGAGCTTCTTAACGATATCCTTTCCCAAGTAGATACGAATAGTTCCGAAGAGCTGATAGGTTCGGAAGGGCTTCAAGAAACAATCAAGGAATCCAAGGAAAGGTTGCGCGACAGGTACAAGCGCTGGAAAAAGAACATTCTTGAGTTCGAGGCAAGTGATGTCCAAGAGCTTTATCTCACTACCCTAACCCAGATGTTCGACCCGCATACCACGTTCATGAACATCAAGGAAAAGGAAAAATTCGACCAACAAATGAACAATGAGTTCGTTGGGATTGGCGCTGTTCTCAACGATGAAGATGGCTTTTGTACCATCAAGGAATTGTTGCCGGGCGGACCGGCTGAAGGTTCCCGTGAGCTTGAACCGGAGGACATTATACTCAAGGTTGCCCAAGCGGAAGGCGAATTCGTCGACGTTAGAGGGAAGAAACTCTCCAAGATAGTCGACCTTATCAAAGGTCCGAAGGACACCTTGGTGCGTCTGGAAATCAAGCCGGTCAAAGATCCTTCCAATACCAAAATTGTTCGGATCATTCGCGAAAAAATTAAGCTGACGGCGAACTTGGCGTCAGCAACGCTTCACGAGGTCGATCGTGGAAAGTCCAAGACGTTGGTTGGCGTAATCGACCTCCCCTCCTTTTACGGCTCTTCCGGAAACGGACCAAAGGCAACGGATGACGTGGAGGAATTGATCGAAAAACTCAAAAGTCGCAAGGCAGAGGGCTTGATCCTTGATTTGCGCAGGAACGGTGGCGGGTATTTGAGCGAAGCAGTTAATTTGGCGGGCCTGTTTATTTCAAGGGGACCAGTCGTTCAAGTAAAAAGCACGGATGGCAAAATCCGCAAAAAGTTCGACTTTAATCCAAAGCTGGCCTGGGACGGACCGCTCATCGTCCTGGTGTCCAGGTATAGCGCCTCAGCCTCGGAAATTGTGGCGGGCGCCTTGCAGAATCACAAAAGGGCGGTCATAGTTGGCGATGAAGCCACGCACGGCAAGGGAACCGTGCAATCCTTGATCCCCATGAACCTCCCCCTGAATTTTGCGGTATCTACAAAGAAAAGAAGCGCCGCCAAAATAACCATTCAAAAATATTATTTGCCCTCAGGGGACAGCACTCAAATTGATGGCGTCAAAAGCGATATTCAGATGGACTCCATCAACACCCACTTGCCCATCGGTGAATCTGATTTGGATAATGCCCTGGAATGGGACCGAATTCCGGCGGTCAACTTCAGGAGACCCAAGGAGGAATTCGTCTACGACCCGGAAAGGATCGATAAACTTAAGGAGCTTAGTCGGGCCCGCCAAGAAACTTTACCTGAGTTCATTTATCTGCAGGAAAACGTTTCATGGATCAGAAAGAAAAGGGAAACCAAGCAATTGTCCCTTAACCTTCCGGAAAGAATCTCCCAAAAGAAGAAGGACGAGGAGGGCAGCAAAAGCCTCTCAGAGACGTATAAGGGACTTGCTCCCCAAGCTTTTCCCTTTAGCAGGATCAAACTCCAGGTAGTCAAGGACCAGACACTGAAATCACTCAAGGCTCGTGGCGAAGATTCCGAACCGGACAAGGAATTGTCGGTCAATGGATTCGAAAAGCCCAAGTCCATGGATATCCGTCTTCACGAAAGCCTTCGTATTATGGTGGACTGGTTTGAACTTTTGGGCGGACAAAAGGTCTCCCAGAAGGCTTTGCCTCTTTAGGAGAGCCTGTGCGGATTAAGAGGAAATCACCCAAAATTACTTGCGACGGGCAATCGCAAACCTTTTTCGATGAGAGAGATCCTTTAATATCTCGATATCCCCGAAATCCGAACTTAAAGCATCCTCGATCATCTCCGGATGACCGGCACCGAATTCCAGGGCCAAGATGCCTTCTGACTTGAGAGATTGAGCCCCCAACCCGATTATTCTCCTTAGATCTGCAAAACCATCTTGTTCTGAAACCAAGGCCTCGGGAGGGTCGTGAACCTTGACTTCCGGTTCGGCGCTCTCCCACTCCCTGGCAAGCAGATAAGGCGGATTGGAGATAATCAGGTTCGCATCAATCTGACTCAAGTCCTCCACGTGCCAGTCAAACTTTCGCAGGCGGATTCTCTTTTCCAGCCCCTGCGTGATTATGTTTTCCTCGGCAAGGGACAAGGCATCCTCGGAGCTGTCCAGCCCAATGCCCGATGCTTGCTCAAGGGACAGACAAAGGGCGATTAAAATGGCGCCGGAGCCAATTCCCAAGTCAAGAATATTACCCTCAAATGATTTGGGAACCCGACTCAACACGTGGTCAACAAGAGACTCAGTTTCAGGGCGGGGTATCAGTGCTCTCCGGTCGCATTTCAGTAGAATGCCTGCAAAATTCACACTCTGGAGAATGTGTTGCAGGGGAATTCTTTTGCCTCGCATTACGACCATTGCCCTTATTTTGCCAATGGCCTCTTCCGAAAGGATCTCGTCGGGCTTGAGGTATAGCTCCAGCCTCTTTTTTTCGAGGACGGAAGAGATAATCCATTCGGAGTCGCATTTGGGGCTCGGAACGCCCTTCAGTCGCAAGAACTCGCTGGACTTATCAAGGACCTCGAGACACGTCAGATGCTCAGGGTTTTTCGCCATGGCTCATCTTTTCAAGTCGCAGCTTCAAATCTTCCTCGTGCAGTGCGGTCAAAAGGTGGTCAAGGTCGCCGAAAAGAGATTCGTTTAGGGCATGCGAAGTATAGTTGATCCGATGGTCGGTTATTCTGCTTTGCGGAAAATTATAGGTGCGAATTCTTTCGCTTCGGTCTCCCGTCCCCACTTGATCTCTCCTGTCTTGGGCATACTTTTCCTTTTCCTCTGCCTGCTTGATCTTAAAAAGCCTCGACCTCAGTACCGTCATGGCCTTGCTTTTGTTTTTGAGCTGGGACCTTTCGTCTGCGCAATAAACGGTTAGGCCCGAAGGCTTATGCAGGATTTGTACGGCGGAATCGGTCGTATTGACGCCTTGTCCTCCCGGCCCACTTGCTCTGCAAACGCTGATTTCAAGATCGTTTTGATCGATGTGAATCTCGACTTCCCTTGCCTCGGGCAACACGGCAACCGTCGCCGTGGAGGTATGAATGCGACCACTTGCCTCGGTCACCGGTATTCTTTGCACCCTGTGGACACCGCTCTCAAACTTTAGTTTGGACCATGCGTCCTCTCCTTTGACCATGAACACGACCTCCTTGAAGCCCCCGGTCTCGGAGGCGCTCTGGCTTAGACATTCTAGAGACCAGTTCTTGTTCTCGGAATACTTGCAATACATCCTATATAGATCGGAAGCAAAGAGGGAGGCTTCGTCCCCTCCCGCACCAGCCCTTATTTCAAGAATCGTATTCCTGCCGGCATCCGGGTCGGGAGGAAGCATGGCCACCAAAAGTTTTTCCTTGGAAGATTGAATGCTTGTTTGCAAGGACTGGATTTCTTCCTCTGCCGCTTCGGCAAACTCTTCATCTTCAAGTAAGCTCTTGCTTTCCTGAAGTTGTGATTCAAGGGCCGTGATAGCTTCGAAGGTTTCGATTATTTCCTTAACCCGACTATGATCCTTCGAAAGCTCAGTGGCCAAGGCGGCATCCTTGAAAACCGCGGGATCGGATAGCCGCTCCTCGAGCTCATTGTATCGTTGCCGAAAGGGTTCAATATTTGGTAGAAGGTCCATTACCCGTATTTTTGTACAAAAGATTTATCCCGAAAAACTCGTAAGTGAACCCTAATCGTCAAAATCATCAAATTCACGGACAAAACGTGGTGGCATGTGTGTGGGATTTTGACAAAACCCTGATCGAAGGGTACATGCAAGCGCCTCTTTTCGAGCATTACGAAATAGACGAATCGTCTTTTTGGAGAGAAGTCAATCAGTTGCCGACCCTTTACGCCGAAAGGGGGCTCAACGTCTCCGCCGATACCATTTACCTGAACCACTTGTTGAGCTACGTCAAAAATGGACCGATGCGCGGCTTGACGAACCAAAAGCTCAAGGAGCTCGGGTCCGAGCTGGAATTTTGTCCGGGACTCCCTGATTTTTTCCAAGAACTGAAGGAAATACCGCTGGAGGAAGAATTTGCCAGCTTCGACTTCAAGATAGAACACTATGTGATTAGCACTGGGTTGGCGCCGATGATCAGGGGAAGCCGGATTTACCCCTATGTGGAAGACGTTTTTGCCTGTGAGTTCATAGAATCTCCGGTCCCACCTCATTTCATGAGCCAGACGGAACTCTCCTTGCCGCTGGACCTTGAAATCTCCCAAGTCGGCATGATTGTGGACAACACCGTCAAGACTCGTTGCATCTTTGAGATCAACAAAGGGTCGAACAAGAATCCATCCATCGACGTCAATACCTACATCCCTCATGAGGACAGGCGAATTCCCATCGAGCAAATGATTTACCTCGCCGACGGACCCAGCGACGTACCCGTGTTCACCATTATCAGGCAAATGGGAGGAAAGGCATATGCCGTGTACAACCCAGCCAACGAAAAGGAATTTCAGCAGACCTGTGAGCTAGTCGAGAGATCCAGAGTACATAATAACGGACCCGCTGACTACAGGCCGAGCTCTCCTACCGCCATTTGGGTGAAGCAAAAAACAAGGGAAATTCTTAGGGCGATGATTCAACAAAGGCAGGATGAATTAACCAAGAGAGCCGGCTCTCCGCCCAGACACTTGACGGAACCTGAAGAGGAAGCGGACGGATTTGATTCAAGGCAATCCACGTTATGGAAATAGACTCTTGGCACAGGAAATCGCTCTTGGGGCTGGAAGAACTTTCCGCTGATGAGATCGGTTGTATTCTCAAGCAAGCAAGCGTTTTCAAAAGGAAAATTTCCAACCCCGATGAACAAAGCCGGTACCTAAAGGGAAAAAGAATCGTTAACCTCTTCCTGGAACCCAGCACGAGAACGAGAATTGCCTTTGAAATCGCGGCCAAGAGCCTATGTGCCGACGTGATATCAATCTCAGGCACGTCAAGCAGCCTGACCAAGGGAGAAACACTCAAGGATACCGCCATGAACATAAAGGCTCTCGGGGCCGATGCCATCGTAGTAAGGCACTCCTCGGCAGGGTCCCCCTTGTTTCTCTCGAAAACCATCGACGTGCCCATCATCAATGCCGGAGACGGAGCTCACGAACATCCCAGCCAAGCCCTCCTTGACATATTCACCCTACAGGAAAACTTGGGAAGCGTGGCGGGAAAAAAGATCACAATCCTGGGCGACATACTTTTCAGCAGGGTAGCGCGCTCCAACTTATGGGGCCTCACTAAGCTCGGGGCTGAGGTAACGCTAGCCGGACCCTCCACCTTGGTGCCGAAACAATTCGAGGGCATGGGGGCAAGAGTATCCCATGACTTGAGGGATTCCCTTGCCGATGCCGACGCCGTAATGTTGCTGCGCATTCAGCACGAAAGGCAAAGCTCATCCCACTTTCCCTCCTTGGCGGAATATACGACCATGTTTGGCTTGAACATGGCGAGAAGCCAGTGGCTTAAGCCGGATACCCTGATTTTGCACCCCGGACCAATCAACAGGGGAGTCGAAATCGATTCGGAGCTGGCGGATTCTCCCAGGGCCGTGATTCTGGATCAAGTAAAGAACGGCATAGCCGTGCGCATGGCGATTCTCTACCTTTGCGCAACGACCGAAAATGACTGACTACTGTTTAACGGGTGGACGCATCGTGGACCCATCCCAGGGCCTTGACGAAATACGGGATCTTTGGGTTTTGGGCGGACGGGTAAGCTTTAAGGGCAACGAAAGCGAAGTTGAGCGTATGGATGTTTCCGGTAAGGTCATAATGCCAGGGCTCGCTGACCTGCGTGGTCATCTGAGAGAGCCGGAAAGCTTGGCTAGCGCAAGCATGTCGGCGGCGGCAGGAGGATTTACGACCATTCTAATCATGCCTGATGCGCGTCAAACCCTCGACAACCCGGGGGCCATCCGGCTTATGCAGGAAAACATTACCCGCCACGGCACCATAGGTTTTTCTCAATGCGGTTGTTTGACAATGGGTTCCAGGGGAGATGCCTTGGCCCCCTTGGGCTCTCTGAAGGAGGCGGGGGTAGTTGCCGTTTCCGATTGTCCGAATAGCTCGCAAAACACCGAAATTTTCGCCCGGGGACTTGAATACGCCGCGATGTTTGATCTTCCCGTGATAGAGTTTCCCCGTGACCTTTCCATTTCAGAGGAAGGGATTGCCCATGACGGTCCCACGGCCCTGAAAATGGGAGTCGGGGGTTATCCACGCATGGCTGAGGAGCTGTTCGTCCAAAGAGCGATTACCGTTTCCCGTAACTTGGGCGTGGGGATTCATCTCACCTCAATATCCTCGGGGGGTGCAGTCGATCTCATTAGGGAAGCAAAATCAAAGAACGTATCGATAACCGCAGATACCACAGCTCATCATCTTGCCCTTACCGATGCGCAAATCCTCGGGTATGACACCAATGCGAAAACAATGCCCCCACTAAGGGAGGATGAGGATCGCCAGGCCATTTTTGAGGGTATTCTTGACGGGACGCTTGACTGCATTTGTACGGCCCACGAACCTTGTCACGAACATGAAAAACAAGTCGAGTTTGATTTGGCGCCTCCGGGCGTGCTGGGCTATGAGACTGCCCTTTCCGTGGTTTACGGAGAACTCTCCAAGGCAGAGAAGGACCCCTTTGGTTTAATTGCACGGCTTATGTCCGAAACACCTCGTCGCATCCTTAAGCTCTCGGGCCCGGGAATAGCCGAAGGTGAAGCCGCAGACTTCCTCCTCTTTGATCCTGCTGCAAGATGGACCTACCATCCGCGCGACGCTTACAGCCAAGCAAAAAATTCACCCTTTGCCGATCAAGAGCTGAAAGGGTCGGTGGATATGACCTTTGCGCTTGGCGAAAAGGTGTTTCACCGAGAATAGCAAGCCCCCTTGATCTAGATGCTGCAAAACAGCGATGTGGCCGGCCTAATCGTGTTGGCGGTTGGGCTGGTCCTTAACCTTGTTTGGTTTCCCCGCTTGTCCTTCCGCTCAAGGGTGTCCCCCTTGTTCCTGCCGGGCTGGTTGGCTCCTCTAGCCCTTGTGCTTTTTTGCTTTAGCGAATTTTTTCATTACCTGGTCCTGCTGGGTTTTACGTGGTTGATTTGGGTCAAGCACAAGGGTGAAGATCAAAGTCAATCAGCGGCCTCCACACCTTCCCCCCTCGCAGAAATGGGGGAACTTAAGCTCTCGGTACTCCCCAAGGGAGTTCTTGGAATGCTGAGGTTCTGGCCCGTCCTTTTTCTTTTCATGGTTCTTAGCTCTATGGCAATGAGCCAATATCCCACGCAGGGTGTCGTGACCGAACTGAAGAGCGATCTCGAAACGAGAGGCTTGGTAATCGTACCCCAATGGTTTCTCCTCGTGTGCATTTTAGCGCCGCTCATCGAGGAATTTCTATTCAGGGGAGTTCTTTATCCTCTTCTTAAAAAACACGTGGGAGTTTTCTGGGGCTGCGTGCTTTCCTCACTTGCCTTTGCCGTTAGTCATCAGAATTTGAGGTCTTTTGTGGTGCTTTTTTTGCTGGGGGCGTTCCTCACCTATTCTTATGAAAAGAATAACAACATTCTTGTGCCAATGACGAGCCATGCATTTTTTAACGCACTGATGCTGGGCATTATGCTTTCAGATGTCGCTTGAAGACCTCACAAAAACCCCTTTCCTTTCGCGGAGCGAAGAGGAAACGGGTATTTTTGCCAAGAAACTGGCAGAGACCCTGAAGCCTAATACGGTCCTTTTGCTGCGGGGTGAAGTTGGGGCGGGAAAAACTTTCTTTAGCAGTCACATCGCAAAGAATTTCGGAGCAGATGAGCTAACGAGCTCCTCTTTCGCCTGTGTTGCCGTGCACGCGGGCAGATGGAACGTGATCCATTGCGACTTTTATAGAAAACGGGCAACGCAGTCATTTTTCGACACGGAGATAGAGCCCCATCTTGCTCCTCCCTGGCTACTGCTGATCGAGTGGCCGGAAAGGATGGCGGAACGTGAAATGATTGCAGGAAACGAAGCATTGGACGTCCATATCCAACGCGAGGGGACGGGAAAAAGAAAAATTACCGTTGCCCGCGTTAATTGAGCACCAGTATCCCGTTGCCGAATTCCGTGACGTACCCTTCCTTTACAAGCCATTTTAGCTCTATGAGGATGGATTTTCGATCGATTCCCCCCAAGGCTTCGTCGTTCAGCAGAGTTGCCTTGTTTACTTTCTGGCCCTTGCCCATTGCCGAGGTGATTTTTTCCGACGTTTCATTCAGTGTAGCGCCCTTGAGTTCTTTCCTTTGATAGGCAGAGGCAAAGGTGAATTTTTTTTCGGAATACCTGAAAACCGTGAAATTGCTTTTCTTAAGGTTGACCAAGCAGGAGGCAAACAAACCTTTAATCCAGTTGCCCTTGGATTTGAAGAAGGCGTTGAACTGGTTTCCAATATTCTCATCGAGCAAAGCAAGGTCGCTTCCTGAAACCTTGATGCTCGTGGAGGTAGAAAACAATTTCGCGGGTAATTCATCCAGGCATTTCTTTCTCAATTGGGCCAAGCTCATCATTTCATCCGCCTCCTGTCCATGAAGGCCGAATTTATATAAGACGACAGGCTTGTCGTTCCACTCATGGATTTTTTCAGCCTCATCGACTCTGGCCAAGGAGGCGACGTAAGCATCATAAGGCTTTGTTATGGAATTAAGGAAGATGTGCTGAATTATGATTTCATCGAAATCATGATAATTATTGGGTGGCAAAAGAGATTTCGTGAGAGGGCACTCGAAAACATAGGAGAAATTTTTTCCCGGTTTTTCCTCCCGTTCGATTTTGGAGGTAAACCTCTCCTCGCTATAATAAGCAAATAAATGTTCAACGGCTCGCTCCTTCGTTTCAAAAACCCTTTTGTCGAACTTGGTCGCAACAAAGGGATGCTTGTCTTTGTCCTTGTGATTAACGACGAGGTTATACCTGCTAGGATCGCTGGAAATGGTATCACAAATTTCGGCAAGACCATATGAAATACCCGTTTTGCGCATTTCACTCTTAATTTTCTGCATGACCTCCAGATTGGGGTGGATAGCGAAATCAAAGGTAGGGTTTTCGTTGAAAAACCTTTTTTGCGAAGGCGGTCGCCTGTTGGACCTGCCCTCCCTCCCGCTGCGTTTGCCTACCCGTTTGCCTTTCCCTTGTTCTCCAAAGTTCCGGCCGGGGTTCGCGGTCTTCGATTTCTTAGCCCAGTCGGGCTCAAGGCTTAATCCCTCGAGAGAACTAAGGTCGACGAGTTCCTCCTCTTTTTCTGCGGTCATGGTTCAGGTCTTGTGGAATGGGGCTTAAGGCTCGGCAAGCTGAACGACTTGCCTTTTCAATAACTTTACTTTAGGGATATGGGCGATTGTGCTCAGGTGGCGGAATTGGTAGACGCGCTAGATTAAGGATCTAGTGCCGCAAGGCGTGGGGGTTCGAGTCCCCCCTTGAGCACCAATCTATTTGTTTTTATCGAAGGTCTTGTGCTTGATTCGGTGACCATGGGCGAATTCCGACTCAAAGGTTTGATAATAGTTTTTGTCGTAGCCCTCAAAGAGCCCGTGCTTGAGGTTTTTCTTCCAGTGCTCGAGAAGCCTTACCTGAAACTTTCCTCCCTGTAGCCTATATTGGGTTACGACCCAGCTGTTTGCCTCGTTCACGTCTGAGTCACGACCAAACTTGACCTTCGCTTCCTTTCTCAGCGTCAACCACAAGGTCGGCTCGGTGTCGGTTTCCTTCGGTTTGTACCCATCCGGGTCGAGCGGCTTGGGGTACCAGTAGATGTGGGTTCCCTCCTTTTCCCCGTGAAGGTAATCCTTTTCGAATAGCGGGATGCCGATTTCGGTGAATTTTCTTACTTTGCCGTGAAGAACCCCCGAAAGATATTTAGTCTCCGTGATTACTTGGCCTCCGGGATATTTTTTCTCCGTTGTTCCACTGAAGGGAAATTTCTCGTCGTTGCAGAAAGCTAGGGGAATCCGGCTCCAGGTGGCATCAGCTTTGACGACCCCCACTTTTTTTATAACGCCATTTTCCACTACTACGGGCCCTAGCTCGAATTCATCGGCCATCACGCCGGTAACCCTTGCGATTACCTGATCGGAATAGCCCTTGCCCCCATTATGAACGAAAACCTCGCGGAGCTGGTTTTCCTCGGTAAGCGACGGGGAGGCAATGGCCCCGGAGCCCCTCCAGAACAAATGCCTGTCGATAAATTCGATTTTATTCGCGCTTTCGAAATGTAACAGGTCGGAATCGATCCTGCGATCCTTGTAGGGACTGGAAAATACCCAGTCGCTATTTCTGAATTTCTCCTTCCACCAAACCGACAAGTTGGTCGTACTTCCCTCGAAAAGGATGATGAAACCCAACACCAACGAAACCGATAGAATGGCAAGAACGGCGATCGAGAATTTCTTCATCTTTTGGGTTTCTTATCGAGAGTATTCTAGGTTGTCTTAATCGGGAAAACGCAACGAATCAACAATTATGACCAACGCCTTTTCCTGTAGGCAAGGGAATTTGCCAACTGTGACGGAAAGGAAGGGCCGTTATAAACGAAGGAGGTGTAAAGTTGCAAAAGCGATGCACCTGCATCCAGTTTGCGCGTTGCAGAGTCATTATCGAAAACCCCCCCCACTCCGATAATGGGCAACCGATGGTCCGTGACCTTGGATATGAAGCGAATAATGCGATTCGAGGATTTTTCTATTGGCGCCCCGCTCAACCCTCCTTTCTCCAGTCTTCCGGAATCTCCCTGAATTCTATGGGCGGAGGTGTTTGTGGCTATGATGCCGTCAAAGGAATGCTCAACGGCCAAGTCAACGATGTTCTCGATCGATCGATAACCTTCGTCGGGAGAGATCTTGAGCAGGCAGGGCACGGGTTTGCATCCATTTTTTTCGGCCCAGGCCGCATTGTGGCTCATGATCTCGGAAAGTAAGGGCTGGAGGTATTCGCGACGATGTAGCTTGCGCAGGTCGGGCGTATTGGGTGAGCTGATGTTTATGGCAACGTAGTCGGCCTGGTCAACGACGTCCGTGAACGCTGAAAGGTAATCGTCTATGGCCTCATGCAGGGGGGTGCCCTTTGATTTGCCTATGTTTATTCCCAATGGAGACCCTCTCCGGGGCTTCGGGTACACGGAGGAGACGTAATCCGCAAGAGCCTTCGATCCTTTGTTGTTAAAACCCATCCGGTTTACGAGCGCGTTGATTTTGGGATACCTGAAAAGCCTGGGCCTGTCGTTGCCGGGCTGCCCTCCGGGGGTGACGGTCCCCACTTCGATATGACCGAAACCGAGAGCGGAAGAGATTCCAGGGAAGCGACCGTTTTTATCCAGGCCGGCTGCTTGTCCGATGTGGTTGGGAAACCTCAAGCCCATTAGGTCAATGGGAGTCGAGTCTGTACGGAAAAGCGACCTAGCAATCGACTTGATGACAAACGATCGCTCTGCCACACCAAGAATTCTGCAGGCGTAGTCATGGGCCAATTCAGGATCCAGCCTGAAAGCGAAAGGCCTTATAAGACTCTTATAGAACAGGTTCACTGGGCTTGACGGTTAATGGATGGAAAGGAAAGATTAAATGTAGAAAGAATACAAATTTTCAGTAAATTTTAAACAAGGTTGTTGACATACAAAAAAATTCATTCTTAAGGCAAACCAATGAAAAAAACAGGACCAAGCTTGGATTGGTGCATCGTGCGTGTTGGTGATGACGAAAACTGGTGGGTTGATTCCATCAGTGATCAGGAGAATTGGGATGTGGAAGACCTAGGAATAATCGACCCTAAGCAATTTCTCCACATAAGCGAGCTTCTTGACTCCATGACGGAGTTCGGCCTTGAGTCCCAAATGGTGGACGAGGCATTCTTCACTTTCGCCATTGGAGAGGAACTGAAAGGAGGGCTAGTCAAGCTTTCGAGGGTCCGCGACTCGCTCCTTAAGGCCGAGGATATGCTTTTTGCGCTACCCGACGTCCTTGACGAGGAAAAGGGGCCTTACGCTGATTTTCTCAACCATGCAACCCAAGTCCGGGTCTCCATGCTCAATGAGTTGATTGAATTTGCCGAACCGTACACACAGGACGAAATGGAAGAAGTTTTGGCTGAAAAGCAGAACAATGATTTTCTCGAGGGGCAAAGAAGCCACTTTAGCGATGAGCTACTCGCCATCCTGGAGTTTGTTCCCGATGGCTTTGCGATTGATGCCGACCTGGAGGAAGACCCCGAGAAAAGCAAGGAGGGGGGTGAGGACTATTCGGACCTTGAGACAAGCTTGGTGGAGGTGTCGGACAAGGAGGAGAAGCTTCTTCCGGACGAAGATTTGAAATGGGAAGAGGAAGAGAAGGAAGAAACGACTACTCCTTACGAGGGCGGGGCACCCGACGAGGAGTCTAAATGAGGGCAACGGCCCTTTCTGCAAAGTAGGTAAAGATAAGATCGGCGCCGGCGCGCTTGATCGAAAGCAAGGACTCCAGCATGCACTTGTCAAGGTCTAGCCACCCTTCTTGGTGGGCCGCCCATAACCTAGAGTACTCCCCCGACACTTGATAGGCGGCTATGGGCAAATGGAACCTTTCTCTGGCATGGCGTATGACGTCCAGGTAGGGTTCGGCCGGCTTGACCATGAGCATGTCGGCGCCTTCAAGGGCATCCAGATGAAGTTCTCTTGCGGCTTCCCTGAAATTTGCCGGGTTCAATTGATAGCCGGATTTGTCGATGGGTTCACGGCCTTGTGAGCCAATGGCGTCCCTGAAGGGGCCGTAGTAGGATGAGGCGAATTTGGCCGAATAAGAAATGATGCCTGTTTGGGTAAAGCCGGCGCCCTCGAGGGTTTCCCTGATTTTCAAGATTCTTCCGTCCATCATATCTGAAGGGGCAAGTAGATCGAAGCCTGCCTCAGCGGCTAGGGTAGAAGCCTTGCACAAGGCTTCCACCGTTAGATCGTTGTCCACGCGACCGTCATCGGACAAGATGCCGTCGTGTCCGTGGGAAGTATAGGGATCAAGAGCCAAGTCCCCAATCAAGGCAATGTCGTCAGCCTCCTCCTTGATCCTGCGGGCGGCCCTGTAGACTAGCGAATCGGGGTTTAGGATCTCCTTGCCTTCCTCGTTCTTTTTGGAAGCGTCCAAGTGCGGAAAAAGGGCGAAAGCTCGTAAGCCGAGAGATCGCCACTCGATAATTTTTTCGACCAGTCGCTCGACTGGCCAGCGAAACTGCTCCGGCATGGAGGGAATTGCAACAATCTCGTCTCGTTCCTCGGTTACGAAAAGGGGAAGGACGAGATCATTGCCGGACAAGCGAAGCTCCGTCATCATGGGATTCAAGACCGGGTGGTCACGGAGGCGCCTCGGCCTGTTCGGAAATTGGTAGTTCATTTTGGCGGTCGATAAAGTTGTTATGGACAATTCGGACTTAAGTGAGAATTATTCGGGGAGGATGGAAGGAAGTTCAATTGTACAGGCCAACGCTAGGTCTTACCATAAAATAGTCTCTTAAGCCAATGGAATGGGAGTCAATGCTTGCTCTGTGTCTGCTTGTAGGAGCACTGGTGTCCTTCTTGCTCGAAAAGGTAAGCGTGGACATCACGGCACTCGTCTTGCTCGGGATCATCTTTGTGGTATCCGGGTTGGGCTTGAGTGAAGAATGGCCTAGCCAGGAAAAGCTTTTTGGGGTGTTTTCAAGCCAGGCACCCATAACGATAGCGGCAATGTTCATCATCAGCGCCTCCCTCAACCGCTGCCAGATTATCGAGCAGGCATCCGAGCTCTTGAGCAACTATTGTAAGTTGGGTTACGTTAGGTTTACCCTCGTTCTGTTTGTGCTGGTCGCTTTCGTCTCGGCATTCATCAACAACACGCCCGTGGTAGTGGTTTTGTTGCCAGTGGTGATAAGCCTCTCTCGATCCTTGGGTGTTTCCTCTTCAAAATTGCTTATTCCGGTTTCCTACGCCTCGATTTTCGGGGGTTGCTGTACCTTGGTCGGGACGAGCACCAACATCTTGGCGAGCGGCATCATAAGCGAGTCTTCGATTTTTCCGGATATGGAGCCTCTCGGCATGTTCGAACTATCGAAAATAGGGCTCCCTATCCTTTTTGTGGCCCTAGGCTTTCTCGTTCTCTTTGGCAGGAGATTGCTTCCGGATAGGGAAGCCTTGAGCAACATTATCTCCGACATAGACCGAAAAGAATTTTTAACGGAGGCGGTAATCTTGGAAGGCTCCCCCCTCATAGGCAAAAAAATTGAGGAGACGGACATAGACTCCCTTACCGGGGTTAGGTTGCTCGACGTGGTGCGAAAAGGCGATCCCAACCCACATCCGGTTTCCGAGCTCACGCTCAGTGATGGCGATAGACTGGTCTTGTCCTGTCGCCCGCAGGGCATTATCGAAGCTCGGGAAGTGGAAGGGGTTGGCCTGCTTAATGAATCTCAACTTGGCCTGGAGCAGGTTTCCTCCAAAAGCGGAGTTATGGTGGAAGGGGTGGTCGGCCCCGTTTCTTCGCTGATTTCCAAGGATCTTTCAGATGCGAGCTTTAGGTCTCGATTCAATATAACCATACTGGCGCTCCACCGTAGGGGGAAAAACCTAAGCACCGAGATAGACAGTATAAAGCTTCAGCCTAGCGATACCCTGCTTCTGCTCGGCACCGAGGAGTCCATAGAACGCCTCAGGAAATCCGAAGAGATCATACTCTTGGACCACCCACCCCTTCCAGCCAACAACATGAAGAGGAAGGCTCCCATAGTGCTGTCGGTGCTTGCCGCCGTGGTTGCCCTGGCGGCCCTCAATGTACTGTCGATATCCGTTGCCTCGATAGTTGGCGTCTCGATACTTCTGGCCACGGGTTGCATTAAGCCAAGCGAAGCCTACAAGTCGGTCGAATGGAATATTCTGATCCTGATCTACGGCATGCTTGCGTTGGGGGAAACCATGAAGGTCACGGGCGTATCGGGTGAGATTGCATCTTTGGTCGGGCGGGTGGGGATGGGCCTTGCCGATCCGGCATGGTCTGCCTTTGCCGTTCTGATCGTGCTTTATCTGATAACGGCCTTTTTGACGGAAGTGCTCTCGAATAACGCGACGATAGTGATCATGGCGCCCATCGCCCTTGAGTTGGCGCCCTTGATCGATGCCTACAGAGGCTTGGCGGAATTGGCTCCCATGGGCCCGGATTTGGCCAGGGCTTTGGTGCTCGCTTCCTGTGTTGCGGCTTCCGCCAGCTTCATAACCCCGATCGGCTATCAGACGAATACTTTCGTCTACACGGTGGGCGGTTATCGGTTCAGGGATTTTATGAAAATAGGCATTTTCTTCAACTTGATCTATTTTGTGGGTACGGTGCTGATGGTTTCCCTCATTTGGGACCTGATTCCTTGAGGCATTTTAGGATTAATAAAAGTTATGGAAAAATAACATTGTGAAGACGTCGGCACCCTCTCAAAAACACTTCGGCGCAACCTTGGAACAGTTTTTGATCACAAGAAAACGAAAAAAAAGAAGCCAAAGAACTAAAACGCAGTTTGCCAAACTGCCGAAAACCTGTGGCGAAAAAGTGAAAAGAGGACAAAAAAAATCTACGGCAACTCCCACAAACTATTGCCTGTAAATAATTTATTAATCACAACCCCCATCCCCATCCCGCCCAACCATATACGGTTGCCAAAATTTATTTACCCTCCCTCACACAAGTCCTCCCTTGACTGTAATGCCAAGCTATCGATAAAATGAGTTCAAGTAAAACGACCCAAAAAATATTTTCTCGAACTCGAATGAAACGCCCGATGCCCATAAGCCAAGCTAATCATTAGTGCGGCAAACACCTTGTTATTTAGTTGATTAAACATGTCTGAAGAAAAACCTTCCTCCGAAGAAAAATACGACTCATCCAAAATTCAAAAGCTCGAGGGCCTCGAGGGCGTCCGAAAGAGGCCCGACATGTACATTGGCGACACCAACGAAAGAGGGCTTCATCATTGCGTCTTTGAGATCGTGGATAACTCGATCGATGAATCACTAGCTGGCTACTGTTCTGAAATCATCGTCCATCTTCACTCGGATGGATCATGTTCGATACGGGACAACGGAAGGGGAATTCCGGTAGACATGCACCCCAAGCACAATATGCCGGCCCTAGAACTGGTTTTGACCAATCTTCATGCTGGAGGAAAGTTCGGCAAGGGAG